>Ga0247841_10001228_pt1 | contig 59716 bp, 39 predicted proteins | sample LaCruzMarch2015__2_FD_192410 | JGI IMG/M metagenome (GOLD analysis project Ga0247841, IMG submission 192410) | Freshwater microbial communities from meromictic Lake La Cruz, Castile-La Mancha, Spain - LaCruzMarch2015_18m | ecosystem: Environmental > Aquatic > Freshwater > Lake | place: Spain...
CCTCTACAAAAGAAAGCATTGGAACTCTTGGACGTCCGCCTAAAGGTGTAGCCAGAACACAGACAACCCCTCTCAAGTATCCTACCAATTATAAAGCACTTTCCTGAACATCACAGAAGAACTTCAGACTAGGGGCGAGGCATGCCTCGCCCGACAACGTCGGTGGTGTATCGGGGTGAATAGGCGAGGCCAAAAATGTTGATGTTCGATAATGGGTGCGGGGTGTTGAGGTAAGGACATTGGGTCAGAACAGTGGGGTGGGCGTCCCTGCCCGCCATTGACAGCCTTTGAATAAACATCCAAGGCGAATCGCAGGCAGGGACGCCTGCGCCACTATGACCACAGGGGGCACTGGGCGAGGCATGCCTCGCCCCTATGGGCCGACCAGCAACGCAAGGAATCCGGCAAGAACGAAATTGCCGTCCACCATGGCTTCAAATGATAGTCTGTCTACAGGAGGCCCCTTCTTATACATAAGGAAGAAAATGAAAAATATGGACGTGTTGAGAATGAGCCAGGCCCCAAAGACGGTTATCCAGCCCATGACGGCCGATACACCCAGTAGTAGCGTCAGGAACCCCAACAAACCCAATAGAAGCCTTGAAGTTCTCTGAACTCCCAGCAGAATGGGAATTGTTTCCCGTCCTACTATTCGGTCTCCCTGAATATCGAGAAGATCCGAAAGAGCAGTCCTCCAGAAAACCAGGCCGGAGGCCATAATAAAAGAAACTGCCACACCCGGGACGAACAAAGAACCGTGAGAATCTATAATCGGCAACACTGCTGCCGACATTGCCCATCCAGCAGCAACCAGGGCCGTCTTGGAACCGGGAAAGTCTTTGAGACTCCTCCATTTCAGGGTCGGAAACCTTGAGGCCGGCACCACAGAGGCTGTGTACAAACCGCCGGCTATCACCATGAAAACGAGTAGGACAAAAGCCCACATTCCCATCCGGTAACTCAAACAAACCGCGGCAGCAGACGATAGGGCGGCCGCGCTCATGAGCAGATAGTGATGCCGGGCGTAAAACGCGGCAATCTTCGGAGTGTTGAATCTTACTGCACCGGACTTGTCCTGAATCCTATTCAGAAGGTGCATTGAGAAAACAAAGAGCATGGTAACCGCCATCGGCAAGATTGCCGCGTGTCTCCCCTGGAGCACCATACATGCTGCCGTGAGGCTGCCTCCTCCAAGAGCCGCCCAAAGGTATGTCATGACCGCGGTGTCGGCAACCCTGTGAAGGATGGCGAGGATGCCTGATTTGCGGCCTAATCCGATTTCTTTGATCCTGTCAATGACGCCGAGGATCTGCCAGTTGGGTGTGCTGGCGCCCGCGGTGACACCCACAGTATCGGCCGCGTGGAATGCCGATGCAACAAGCTCGTCGTCATCTTCCACGTGAAGGGCTTCCACTCCTTGCGCCTGGGCAACTTTCACCAGCCGCCGCGTGTTCCCGGAACCCTTGCCTCCCACTACCACGACCATGTCCACGTTTCTCGCCAGTTGGCTCACCTCCTGCTGCCTCTTCCTCGTGGAATCGCAAATTGTGTTGTACACGTGCAGGTTGGCATACCTGGTCTTCAACATGTCTACGACCAAATTGAAGGTTTCGATCTCCTGGGTTGTCTGGGCCACCACGCATATTCCGGTATCCATGGGGATAGTTTCCGGCAAAACTTCGGCGTCCGCAGAAGGGACGGCCAGCGCCCCTGCCGACCCGTGGCCCACAAGGCCCCTTACTTCCGGATGATCCTCGTCGCCGACTATGACACAAAAATCTCCTCTCGAGGCGTGCTTGCGAATGATGGCCTGCACTCTCGCCACCCGAGGACAGGTTGCATCTACTATGCGCTGCGCCTTATGTTCGAGTGCGAGTCTTTCGTGGGGCGAAATTCCGTGAGCCCGTATGATGACCGTGCCGCCCTCTATTTCATCGATAATGTCCACCTGCTTTATGCCCCTGGATTCCAGGAGCTGAAGAGTTTGAGGATTATGTATGAGTGGGCCGTACGTGACTATGGGAAGAGGCGGCACATACCTTTGAATATCCAGCACCATTTCCACGGCGCGGCGTACACCCATACAGAAGCCCGCTGTTTTGGCCAGACGAATTTTCATTATCGAGCCTTATTTCTTCAATTTTCGGTAGTCTTCTGCGGTATCCATGTCCGAGTCGTCGTACAGGGCTCCCATTTCAACCGGGACAACGCTCTTTCGGTGTTGGGTCAAGACTCCTCTACCCCCAATGTCACCGGTCACCTGTGACAACTCGCGGAAAAACCTCCTCGGGAAAATGACCGGAGTAGTTTTGCGGCCCTTTACAGCCGGAACGACAATTCTTTCTGAGTCCTCACAAAACACATCCAGGAGGCGGTCGATATTTTCTGAGGATAACCATGGCTGGTCCGCCAAAATAATCATGGCACCCTGTGCGTCACGAGGAATTTTCCCCATTCCGATGCAAAGCGATGAGGACATGCCCAGTTCAGGGTGGTGATTTATCGTACGACTAAGCCTGGCATGAAAACAAAGGTCGCCAAGAATCTGTTCAACATCTGTCGCATCATGGCCGCAAACCAAAACAACGCGGTGGAGTCGGGAGTCCAGAGCAGCTCGCATGACTCGCGCCACGATGGGGATCCCATCGATTTCCAGCATGAGTTTGGGTTTGCCCATGCGGGTTGAGAGGCCGGCAGCAAGGATGATTCCGTGTACGCAATCGCTCATGGGAGGTAACTTTGGGGCATCTCATAGGATTCAGTGTGGATCCAACGGCGGGCAGGGACGCCCGCCCCACCAAAGCTAAATAACACTGATAAAGTTGAGGTAAAAGGCATTAGCAAATAAAAAACCCAGACGCGGTGAAGCCTCCGGGTTTCATCTCAGCACAAGTGTCCACAAGGATTTTGAATTTTTTTCTCACAATGTTGGTTTCATCTCATTCAGACTGTTCGAGCCGATAGAAAGGACAATCCCCTCTTTTGTACACCAGTAGGTCTTTCCATGCCAATCAATGTGCCGTCTGAAGATGGACCTTATGACTATAAAGGCACTGAGAAACACAAAAGCAACCACACCTTGGCACCACCTGCTCAATGATATATGCGGCGCCAAAAACTTCCGTATCGTCAAAGCCAGGGCTGCAAGGGCTACAAGAAAGACAAGACACATCCATGAGGTTAATCCGTCGACAGCCATGCCAAACGGAAACAACACGACAGACAGCATTGCCAGGAGGGTTGCGACTGCAAAATTGATGTAGAAAACCGTCATGCCGGCCCAGATCACAGGATTGGTGAACTTCAGGAACAACACCTGACGGTCGAGATAGCCCAGGAAACCTCGAATAGTCCGGTTCTTCAACGGTGAATTGAGCGTGGCGCACGGGTCCATGAGCACTTTTATTCCATTTTTTTCCAGAACATTGCCCAGAACCAGGTCGTCAACTACCGTCTTTGCCCAGATTTCAGTCACTTTGAGTCTGTCAAAAGTGCTTCTGCGAATCGCTGTAGCTCCTCCCCACGGCTTGGGCATAACAATGGCCAGGAGAAGAATCAGGGTTCCATAAACGGTCTGGGACACTCCCGCCATGTTTTGCGGTGCCGGGTAGAAGGTCCTGAAGCTGGTGACCGCCTCGAACCTGCCTTCTCTTATTGGTTGGGTGAATTTCCGGAGCCAGTCCGGAGGAGCTGTATTTGTGCTGTCGCAAAACACAATTATTTGCGTGTCGGGTTTAAGTTGTAACACCCCTTCCACAAGATTATGGTTCTTTTGGCCGCAACAAGTGCTTATTCCACTGATGATCTTCCGTGCACGCCCATATCGCGAGCACAGCCCGTCGACCTGGTCATTGGCAGGATCTTCCTGGGTTTCCAGAATAAACACTACCCGGTACGAATCGTATGCCTGTTGGACCAGCGACAACAAGATTTCTTCCTGGTCCGGAACGATTCCCTTGATGGGAACGAGAATTTCCACTGGAGGTCGAGGAACGGTCGGGTCTTCCGGGAAGCCTCTTTTCCTGGCAGCATATAATTTACAGAGTCCAGTTGCCAGCAGAACGAAAAACGGGGTGGTCATGAGCAGGACCCAAGACACCATAATCGCTAACGGGTCAGCCATACCCTATTCACCCAATAACGGACACTGTGAACACCTGGTAGACTCTCGCCGGAGGTTTGACAACCGACGAAAAACCGTCGGGAAACTGGTCGGCAGTGGAGACTAAACTCGTTGCCAAAGTTCTTCTCCGAATCAGGATTGATGAACGGCTGCAAAGTATACCCTAAAATTCTGGCCCTCCCCGGAAGTCACATCTTTTCCTGTAATGCCCGTACTCTTCGTCGTCATTCCGGCGGAAGCCGGAATCCAGGTTTTTCAGGGATTTCTGGACCCCGGCTTTCTCCGGGGTGACGGTTTTACCGAGTTCTGCAAGTAGCTCCCTATAATATGAATTGGCATTCAAACTTACAACACCGTGCCGGGAATCCGGGTTGTGACGGGTGTCCTCCCCCGTTACTGTTACTGACCAAGAAAATCGAGGGTATGCGGTTCACCGATTTCAATTCGGATCAGTGCCGATTATTGTTGCACACTGACTTTAACTGTGCACGTATATCCGTCTTTTATTATGCCGCCGGGGTTTTCATCAAGAAGACATTCTATATCGTAATCCGCAGGCACTTCCAGCGCGGGATTTCGGCTTGTCCACGGAATTCTGTCTATCTTGCACGAAAATCTCTTGTCGGAGATGGCGTCAAAAATTGCGGTAGCCCTGTCTCCCGTCTTAAGCTTTACCAGGTCCAATTCATGGACTTTGCATCTGACCAGCACGGAATCAATCGGTGCGACCACCATGGCCTGGAAGCCTGCAGGCAACTGTGCATTGACTCTAGTCTCGGGCGCGATCCGGATGACATATCCTGAAATGGGTGCTTTGAGGAAGGCTTTTTCCAGGGGGAGATTCGGATCGTCATAGGATCTATTGGTCTGCCATTGCAAGAGTTCGAGCGCTTTTTTTTGGCTGCCTTCCGCCAATTCAAAATTCTTCTTCGCAACCGGCAGCGCTTCTCTGGTTTGTTTAATTGAATCGTTCAGTTCCAAAAGTCCCTTGTCGGCTGTGTCCAGATTTTGCTCCATTTTTTCGACGGCTGTGGCCTGCACATAATCCCTTTCACGAAGTTTCCGGAGATTTTCCAGTTCCTTGTGGACCAACTCCCGGCCGCTTTTCTTTATGGGAAGCGCGGCCTCAGTCAACTTGTTCAGTGCTATCTTGGTATCCTCAAAGGCTTTCCTGCTGTTATCCACGGTGGTTGATTTAACTACATTGTAGACCTGCGCCAAAGCTTGCGGGTCAAGTTTGTACTCTGCGAGGATTTTGTCCGCTTCGACCTTGTCTCCTTCGTTTACGAACAGTTTTTCGATGACGCCCCCTTGGTACAAAACAACTGCCCGCCTATACAAAGGAAAACTCTTCCCCCTGAGATGTATTTCCAATTCGGATTTGGCATCGGCAATCTGTGGAACTATTGCAGCCTTTGCCGGTACCGGACTGGAAACAGCTTTCTTGGGTTCTTGAGTGACGGCCACCAGAGCCACGGAAACGACTGCCACAAAACCGGCAAGCATCACTCCCAGGGCCTTGAAGCGTCGCCGGGGTTTTTCAATATCGGATTCCGGCATTGTATTTATTTAAACCTCCTGAAATCGTCGCCAGATCTATGAGTGCAGTAACCCGCTCCTGAACCGCACTCAAAGTATTCAAATGAGACTGCACTTTAGCAACACCGTGGTCCATGTAAATGTCATAGGTGAGGGATCCGGCCTTATATTGACTCAGTGCCCTCTCTTCATTCGATTCGGCCAGCATGGACTGTTCCCGAGAAAAACCTTCTTTTTCCTCGGCAAGCCCGACATCGCCCCTGAGAGTCTTGAATCGCTCATAAAGCTCACGAGACAACTCGCTTCGTTCAATCTGTAGCTGACCCGCGCGTAGTTTTTGGCGTTTAATGTCTCGCACCCGCTTAAAACCGTCCCACAAGGTGTAGTCCAGTCCTAAAGCGAGCGTGGTGCCGGAAGCAGAGTCTACCTGATTATTGAGATCCTGGAAGATGAAAGCAGGCCTGGGAAACAGGAGAAGATAGGCTCCAGTAACCAGAACTGATTGAAACTGTTCTCTCTTGGCCAAAACCTTGAGTCCCAGATTGTGGGCCTGAACATCGGCAAAAGTTACCACCCGACCGTTAAAACCGCAGAGAATCTGATTTGCAGCCTCCCGCGTGTCAAGGGGAAGATGAAAATCAGGGTGGTAGCCCATGAGCTGTTTGAGCTTCCCAACGCTTTGCGCCAGTGTATGCTCAAGGGTTCTTGTCTTGATGTCCTGCCCTCTGAGGCTGTTCGTCCACGCCCTCATAGTAAGAGGATCGAAGTCCCCCTGATCATTTCGGCTCTTCGCGTAGTTAACCTTGTTTCTCTGCATTGCCGCCATCTGTTTTTCCGCGCGAATGCTCTTTTCGAGAACACTGATCCGGTAGAACAGCTTGGCTATATTGCCTATATTTTCGGTAATCTTATGTTCGTGAGTTGTCGTAGCTGCATCGACCATGATCCCCTTGGCTTTGATTTTTACAAGCGCAACCAAGGGGTTGAAGTTGGACATAACCATACTGTATGAGAATTTCTTAGCCGAAGTGGAGTAACTCGTGTCTGCATAATTCCTGGTACGGGCGAGATAATACCGCGTTTGGATTTCAAAGGTGGGGATAAACTCGGCATGCGCGTCCTTGAGATCAACAGATTGAAACTGGATTTCCATTCGATTCTTGATAAAGGCTTCAGAATGGACGAGGGAATATCGTACGCAGGTTGGGAAATCGAAATACCCGTAAGACTCAGGCTGTAATTTAGGTTCGGACGATGCGAATACGCTCCCCACACAGAGGCACAGACATATCATGAATACGACCGACGTCCGTCCCACCGCAGAGCGCCCCGCACAACCGCCGCGCACAAACCCTCGCGGGTAAACAAGCGGATCCTTTTGAGCCCTGTTAATTAAGGTTTCCACCGGATGTCCACACCCTCGAATCCCTTGATGCAGTATCTAGGGATTGATCATAACAAACCGAAAAAGTTGGCCATTACCAACCCGCAAGTCGAGCCTACGCTTCTGCGCGAAGTATATCGAAACACATTACAAATGTCAATCATGTTTTCTAAGACAGCCATTTACTAGAAGCTACCATTACAACACATTGGTGATGTTTGACTTCAATCAACACACTACAAACGGCATTTGGACGATGCGGTGCACCACAATAAAAGAATACATCGGCTACATGAGAGCCGACTGTTTCGCGGTGTTTCCTAACATGCACGTCTATTTTACTCTCGACCAAAGCTGATCTTTTCCATCAATTATCAAAGTGCGAGTGATCATGAAATCTGCTTTGATTCCATAGACGTATAACCCAATGTCGGTTCCGCCTTGCATCTTGAGGTACATTTCATGGTCCTCAAAAGTCCACAGACCGTCGGACCCAGCAGGGTGATCCGGGCCGAACATTCTGCACGTGCCGTCTTTTCTCAGGGTTATCAGTACGCGGGACGAGGGTCTGGCCACGGCGCGGTCTCGTTCCGCGAGCGGATTCTCTTCCGGAAGCACTTCCCACGTGCCGATAATATCCTGCCATTCTATGGTCGCCTGGAAGATTTGTTCAGGAGTGATGCCGTTACCCGCGCCGGCAATTGAAGGAACAGCTATGAACAAGAATGTATAGACAACATATATCCAATGCCCCCGAATCATCATCCGCCCTCCATATTATGCGTTGACCCATGAATTTGACGGAACTCCCAATGCTACTGCACTACCCCACACGTATAGACAATGAAACGCTGCATCAACAGAACTATACAATAATTCAGGTCCACATTTGAGCGCGAATCAATAAGAAACGCTCTTTCCGGTCGCCATGCACGCTTGGAAAGATTAAGGGTAAATGCCTTTTTTTTCAAGTTCTATTGAGTTGCCCCCGGCCCTATCCCATCCGTAGCTTGCCGGGTGCTGAAACAATGTGCCGCGTGTTGGTCGTGCTCATGCTCATGCTCATGGAGGAGACAAGACATTGCAGGACACCCTGTGAGTGTGCATCCCGCGGCTTGGTGTGGTTGGGATCGCAAAATTAGGCTGAGGAAAGTGTCTCTTAGTAAATGGCTGAATATCATGTAGTTATATTTTAAATATGTTCGATATATGGCAACTTATCCATAACGTCTGGACATCAAATATTTTTACTTGACACACATTTGCCGCCATGATACCTCGGCCCCCAGGACAAACAAGGGGGAGATATCTTAAAGCTCTCCCTTAGCTGGCACACTTTTGCAGTGTAAATAGCTGTCTGAATAAAGGAGGGTGTAATGGCCAAACGAGTCGTAAGTTGTCTTCTGAGCATCCTGATGCTCACATCAGCATCCCTGGCCTTGGCCGGTGGGGCACAGGTAGCCTACCCACCGCCGGCATGTGCTCCGGCTGGGCCGTATGCGGGCGGCGGCAACCCGTGTGCGTTTTGGGGTGACGCTCCATTTCCGGGCATGTGTGGAGGTGTAGTCGCGTTACCATTCTTGGTGGTAGGAAGCCTCCTGGGCGGAAACACGACGGGGCCTTATCCGCCGGCCCCCGGACCCGGACCTTACTATCCTCCAAGATTTGCCGGACCACAGCCCTGGGCAGGGCCGGTTGCTCCCTTTGCTCCGGTAGCCAGACCGGTATGCGGACCGCCTGCCGGTGCCGGGCCTTTCGGCGGCAGTATCTTGGGCGGCCTCCCCTGTCTGGAGCTTTGCGCCGGAATCTTCGGGGGCGTGACCGGTGGATTTGGTCTCGGGCTCTGACGGTAGTCTCTATAGTCTGATGTAGGTCGCGCAGGAGTCTACGGACCAATGTAAGTCGTCTCAACAAATCAACCACACTCTCATTCCTTCCAATTCATCGGGGACTTCGGTCCCCGATTTTTTTGCCCCCAATAACCTATATATTCGGGATGTTATCGGTTATGGTCGCTTTTTCTTTTTTTCGCATTCAAAAGTTGTATGCTGGTTCTGCATTGAGGTGGCAGATGGAACATTTTTTCGAGGTCGAGGTCACGGAGTTTTATGGCGAAACTGCCTGACAGCACTATGGAGGGGAATCTACAGACAGTCGAGGGAGTCTTGGATCGGCTGGTCTTTTCAGGCGACACAAGCGATTTCATGGTTGCGAGACTAGTCATCAGGGGACGCCGTGAACCGGTGACTATCGTGGGATCGCTCCCAAGTGCTCATCCCGGGGAAACCCTTGTTCTCAAAGGCGAATGGGAGTTTGACAAGAAATTCGGGGAACAATTCCGCTTCCAGGAAGCAAAGGCAATTGCCCCGTCGACGATTCGCGGCATAGAGAAATATCTTTCATCGAGCCTTATCAAGGGAATTGGTCCGGAAATGGCCAGACGGATAACTACCGTATTCGGCGAGAAAACCTTGGATGTTATTGAGCACACGCCTGAAGCACTTCTGAAGGTTGCGGGTATAGGGCGGGTGCGTTCGGAAAAAATTTCACAAGCTTTTGCAGATCAGAAAAGCATCAGAGATGTGATGCTGTTCCTGCAAACGCACGGCATTTCCACTGCTTATGCGTTCAGGATCTTTAAGAAATATGGCAACAGGGCAGTTGAGGCGGTTTCACACAATCCCTATTGCCTCGCCACGGATGTTCGAGGAATTGGGTTCAGGTCTGCAGACAAGGTCGCCGGGAGTCTCGGTATTGATATGCGGTCGCCGCTGAGAGCAAGAGCCGGCATTCTGCACGTTCTGGATACTCTTCAGAGCGACGGTCACGTGTATTGTCCAAGTTCCAGCTTACTCGAAAAGGCGAGGGAACTGCTTGGAATCGATCGACGTACCCTGGAAACGTCACTAGACGATCTGGCGAAATCCGGAGAAATCACCATTGAAGACGATAGAGTTTATCGGTCGATCATGGCAGCCGTGGAGAATTCGGTGGCAATGAGGATGCGCAACCTCATATCCAGTCCCAGGTTCCTTCCTCCAATAAAACTCGATGCGGCAATTGGGTGGATCGAATCCAGGACCGGCATGACTCTTTCCGCCGCCCAAAGAGATGCCATTTGTGAGGCAATTCATCAAAAGGTATTGATCATCACTGGTGGACCCGGCACCGGCAAGACCACCCTCTTGAAAGCTTTGATAATGATTCTGGAGGCCAAAGGTCTGAGAGTGCTCCTCGGCGCCCCGACCGGTCGCGCCGCCAAGAGGCTGTCCGAGGCCACCGGGAGAGAAGCCGCAACTATACACAGGCTGCTGGAGTACTCACCGGGCGCCGGGGGTTTTCAGAGAAATGCTGCGAGGCAGCTTGAGGCAGAGTTCGTCATTGTAGATGAGGTATCAATGGTAGACATATCCCTGATGCACCATCTCTTGAGCGCGATTCGTCTTCAATCCACATTGATACTGGTGGGTGATGCCGATCAACTTCCATCTGTCGGGCCCGGTAACGTGCTTGGGGATCTCATTGAGTCGGGCAAGATTCCCGCTGTAAGGCTCCAGACTGTATTCAGACAGGCTTTTGACAGCCTCATCGTAACAAATGCCCACCTTGTAAATGAGGGAAAAATGCCGATCAATGAGAGCCCTCAGCCACAGTTGTCAGATTTTTACCTCATTGAGAAAAACGATCCTGAAGGTTGTCTGCGCCTGATAAAGGACATGGTTGGTCAAAGAATTCCGGAAAGATTCGGTTTTGATCCGCACCAGGACGTGCAGGTATTGAGTCCCATGCACAAGGGCCTTATAGGCACGGAAAACCTTAACCGGGAACTCAGACAAATATTAAACCCGGCCGGGTTGCCGACAAGGGGAGACAGATTCAGGGTGGGTGACAGAGTCATGCAGACAAGGAACAATTATGACAAGGAGGTTTTTAACGGCGATGTCGGGAGAATCATCTCGTACGACCCGGAATGGGATGAAGCCGTAGTGGAATTCGACGCACGTCCCGTCACGTACCACGTCTCAGAAATGGATGAAATTACTCTCGCTTATGCTGTGACTATTCACAAGGCTCAAGGAAGCGAATACCGGGCGGTCATAATCCCTCTTAGTACACAGCACTTTGTGCTCTTGAGAAGGAATCTGCTGTACACCGCCATGACAAGGGCAAAGGAACTCGTCATAATAGTTGGAAGCCGGAGGGCACTCCAAATAGCAGTGGAAAACAGTATTGTCGAGCCAAGATTCACCTATTTGGGGCCGAAGTTATGATGATCACGGCTTATACTCGTTGCCAAAATTCTTGTCCGAATCAGGGTTTGATGAGCGGCTGCAAAGCATACCCCTTTTAAACTGGATGCCGGATCAAGCCTGTCTGCGTGCGACGCACAGGCAGGTTCGGCATGACGGGATACCCTCACTGGAATCCAGAGGAATGATGCCAATATCTGACTTGCTCAAACCGACAAGAGTTTTGGCAATCACTCTACCTCTGGATTCCGGTAACTTATGAAGTTTCGTTACAAGAGGCGTTTCGAAGCTGTTGCACAAATTCCTCGTAACGCATTCCCATTTTTTTGGCGGCCTTTCTGCAACGGTTTTGCTGGATCTTGTAGGTCACTATGTAACCGGCAATTCCAAAAACCCCCGCGAACACCGCAGCAGCTACAACCCAACGGGCGAGTATCTCACACCCCAGTTGAATAAAGGCTGCCAGGGCTTCCCAGAAATAGGTCTTATCGATTACGGGATTCATGAGTTTCTCAAAGACTTGAAGATTAACGGCAATTGATTTTCCGAGGAGAACGGACCCCAAGCAATAGTATCCATAGTAGAGTGGAATCATGTTCAGAGGATTGCTCACAAATGTGAAGGCGGCAGCGACCACATAACTGAATCTGAAAAGGATCCTCAGCAAGGCCAGGAACAGAAAGTGTCCGCCCACCGGGATGAGGAAACCTACTGCCAGCCCGAACGATACGCCAAGGGCGTCAAAGCCGGGCGGGTTTTTCGACGCGACTAAAGGCTCGATGCAGCTTTTGTAAAGCAGGTCGATAGAGCGTGCGATAAATCCTTTGGGTGAATGTCCGGCTCGATGTGACGTCACCGTAACGGGTTGGTCCCAAGAAGGTTGGGTTAACAGGTTGTGTCGGCTGGATTGAGCGGATTGTTTATTGTCCGGTTCAGTCGGTGACAGGGCCTGAGTGATCATACTTTGGTCACTCCAGTTTCGTACGGCCTTCCGGGATAATTGATGTCAAAGTTCATGTCCGGAAAAAATCTGGGCAGTCGCATGATATTAAATACCATTACTCCTATGGAAAGTCTATCTACCCAGGACGAAAGCGGCCAACCGAAATGGATCGTCACTTTTCGGTCGACCAGCTCATATTCCACCACCTTGAGTATGCCGACCATGTGTTGATACACACTCCTGGTTTTAGATGCAAACCTGAAATGATTGGGCGCCAGCCTTGGGGGTGCTCCGGCACGCGGGCTGAAAAAGGTAACATAAGCCTCATTGGATTTAATGGAAGTCAAGGCTTCTTCACGAGGCCTGCGGAAAAATATATGGATGTCCGGATCTGTCGAGTCCGCCAAGTGAAGTATGAGATCCATCTGGCTGTCAGCCTGGGCGCTTTGCTTTATTTCCGGAGCCCTCTTTCGAGCTACAAGCAATCCTGCGGCAAGGACTATTCCGGTGACGGTTGCCCACAGTTGAGTGCCGTGCGGTTTCATCCATGCAAGAAAAGTGAAGCAACTCAAAAATATGAGGAATATTATGAGCGTAATGAGACGGCTCGTGGAAAAATGTATGACTTCTTTTGTTCCCATGAAGTAACGATAGATAATTAGAGACCCCATGTTGATGCAGAAACTGGCGATCAACCCCAGGGCATACATATCTGCCAGGATAGTTTGACTTCCCTGGGTGATAAGGATGATAAGAGAGAAGAAAAGCGCATTGGAAAGATGGATGCGATAAAGGGACTGGCTGCGGTTGGTAGCAATAAGCCAGTGAAAACCGTATCGTTCAGCCACCCGCTCCAGTAGCTCACTGGAGGCCACGAAGGCCGTGTTGACAGCCATGGTCAGAGTGAGACTTGCCAACACCGCCACAGATATTCCGAAGGGAACGCCGTTTATCAGCGTTGCGTAATGGGTGATCAAGTCGCCTTCGTGGCTCGCGAAATCTATTGGAGCGGTCAAGGCCAGTGCAGCCACAATTGGAGTCACGATTCCGACACTTAAGGCCAGGAAAATGTAGGCTTTCCCTATTTCCCTCCACGTTTTGACCAATCCAGCAGTCTGTAATACCGATTCGACGCCTGAGTACGCGAGAACGCAACTGGCTACCGAAGCAATGAAAATCCCATAGCTCTGGAACCAGGAGCCTGTCGTAAGGTCCTTGGCTACATTGTCAAAAGAATCCTTGAAGCGTATCAGGGAATAGTCGTCCAGGGCAAGAAAACCTGAAGCGATCAAATTCATGAATACAAACGCGGCAAGAATAAAAATCGTGAAAGTGAATCGAGCGTTTTCCTTTATTCCCAGGATGTTCAAACCGGCTATAGACCAGACAATAAGCATGGCCATTATCATTTTTGAGTACTGCGGCACACTAAAAAAGGAAATGGCGTTCTCAACGGCACTGACCGCAGAAATACAGGCTGTGAGAATGTAATCAACCATGATTGAGGCAACAGCCACAAACGACACCACCGGTCCCAAGACCAGGTAGGAAAATGAGTATACTCCACCGCCAAAGACCCCGTGATGTTCCAGAATTTCCGCTATTTCGACGAGCCGCGTAGTCATGTAATGGATGAACACCGCGGTGAAGGCAATGAACATTATGGCGCTTGGACCGATGAAACGGAAAGCTTCAGCCGGCGCATAGAAAACCGACGTCAGTTCATCCATGAGGGTTATTACGGCTACTGAAAGCCAGGTCAGCCAAAACCGCCCGTTCATGTAATAGGTCAACAAGCCGGGCTTTCGCAGCAGAACAAAGAAGAGGCCCAGCAGGCCCACATTTATCACTATCAGAATCGCTGTTTTCAATTACTGCCGTTTCGCTTTCAAAGAAGTGAGCATCACGCCATTACTTGCCGACGGCAATTTCTTTGTCGAGCAGTTTCTTGATGAGTCTCTGGACTGCCGGAGACGTAAGGATAATGGACTGCATGAACACGAGGTCGCCAAAAATGCCCATCAAGACGGCAGACGAGACTAATATGCCAAAATAGACCGCAGCCTGAAATGGGGTTACCAGGAGCGCCAAGAAACCTAATAGAGTGACAATAGACCACGAGGCCATAGGTTTCGCCGCGAGGGAGTACGCCCGGAACACACAGTCTTGAACTCCCAGTTCAGGATTTAACTTTATCTCTCTTTTTAACTGCGCCACAAAGTGGATCGTGTTGTCCACGGCAAGGCCGATGGAAACAGTAGCCGCAAAAACCGTGACGCCGTCCAGTGGAATTCCGAAATAGCCCATGATGCCGAAAACGGCTGCCACAGGTGGTATGTTGGGAACCAGGCTTATCAGACCAAACAACGGAGTGCCCATTTGAATCATCATTAACAGTGTGATGATGCCGATGGCGATAAACAGCGAATAAATCTCAGATCTTACCAGTTCCTCGCCCTGAGCGGCGACCACCACCGGCTCTCCTGTGACGGTAACTTTGGCGGTTCCTGCGACGACTAATTCGGCGCCGGAACGGATTTGCTCAATGGTGTCAACGATAGCTACTGAAGGGGAATTCTTTATGCGGACCGAAATACGCAGCGTCTTAAAGGTGTCATCCAGGTGGCTCCTGATCATCTTTTTTCCGTCAGGATTGAGACCGGTAACAAGAAGTAGCTGCGAAATACCACCCGGACCGTCCAAGAGATCCTTGCGGTCTGTTTGGCCTCCCTCTGCCATGCTGTACATGTATTCCAAGAAATGAAGGAAAGAATCTGTTGTTACCACCTCTGGGTTCTTTCTCAGAAGGTGCTCCACTTCTCTGACTTTTTTCCATACATCCGGCTTTCTGAAAGCGTTGTCCTGTGCTTCCAACACCAATTGCACAGAGTGAACGCTGGAAAGATTTGCCTCTACAAATCCGATGTCTCTGACTTCCGGGCTTGATTGTCCCAACTGACGGAAGATCTGTGGGTCAGTCTTGATTAGTGGGGCACCGGCCAACAAAATCCCTGCAGCAGAAAATCCCATCACTACATAGAGCTTGTGATGCTTGGAGATAGAGTCTTTGACCTTTTCAAGAGCACGAGAGAGCAGGTCCCCGGATACCTCTTCCTGGGTTTTCAGTTCCAGGGATTTCATGGCAATGAGAACCGCGGGCGTCAGAATCATGGCAAGCCAGAACGAGATTGTTATACCCAGTGACATGACCAAACCGAGTTGGAATACCATGGGGATAGACGTGACCATGCAAGACCCAAACCCTACTGCGGTAGTCGCGGCAGAGATAAGACAGGGGCGTGCCAGGTAGCGCACCGTTTCTCTCACAGCCTCTACTCTATCTCCAACGATCTGAAAGAATTGGTTGAATCGAGCCACCATGTGAATGACAATTTCCAGACTCGTAATCAGAATGAGTCCAAAAGACAGACTGGTCGAAGCGTTCAGCGGGATACCCATAATGACCATCAATCCGAGCACCCATAAAACACAAATTCCAAGGATGAGCATGGTAACCGCAGTCACTTTGGCGCTCTTGAAAATGTAGATAGTGACGACCGTACAAATAAGGGTACAAAGGATACCGAAAATCAGGGCGGTCTTTATACTATAATCGAGGATTGCCTGACGGAGGAGCGCCATGCCTATGATTCTGCTTTCCGAACCTTCGGGACCGTACTTCTTAATCAAGCCGTCTATTGTTGTGACTAACTGTTTAATTGCTGCGGTATCGAATTTCCATTGGTCGTGGATTCGGACCAACAGGCCGACTGTCCGGAAGTCGGGAGACAGCAGAAGATCCATTATAGGTAAGGCCTTGCGGATCCTGTCTATGTCGGACTGTTCAGGAAAGGTCGGCTTTCCGTCGTCAATACGTACCAACTGGTAATTTCCGAATGTGTCCCCTTTTTTTTGAAAAAACTTAAGGTTAGTAATACTGACTACCTGGTCCACTTTATCGAGTTTTGAAATTTCATTGGTCATGGAGGTGAGAGCGGCCAGAAAGTCTTGATCGGTCGCGCCGTTCTTGGTCTTAATGGCCACAATAATGAATTCTTCGTCTTCGAAAACGCCAAGAAACTTTTCATATTCGAAATAGGCCGGCGAGGTTGTAACAAGAACAGATTTCAGGGACGGATCCATTTCAAGGCGGGGGACAAAGGTGGAAAGAATAACTGTGACCACCGCGACCAGAACCACCAGGGGGCGACGGTAGTCAACCAAGAAATCTGATGCTCTCCTAGTCTTAGCAGAGGGGTCTTCAATGGCCGGCATGGGTTTGATCCTCCTGGTCCGTGGACCTGAAATGCTGAGAACGATTTAAACCGTGTCGATTTCCAACAATTGACACAGCCAACACAAACGCTTGCTTGATCACGGGCTTGGCTGCCCTTGACTATCACACTGACGAGGTCGAACCGGTATCAATTTTTTTACGAACAAGAGACCCTCTGATTCGTAACAACTGTTTTTGTATGAATTGACGAGTTGTTCAAGAACTTAAATCAACCCCATACCCTTTAGGACGGACAGCATCACCGCCGCGGCCATAACCGAACCAATCTGGCCGCCGGTGTTTGCACCCATAGCATGCATCAACAAGTAATTCCCCTTGTCGTATTTCTGACCTTGAACCTGCACTACTCGAGCGGCCATGGGGTAGGCCGATATTCCGGCTGCCCCAATGAGAGGATTGATTTTGCCGCCGGACAAAAAACACATCAGTTTCCCGAGCAGAACTCCGGCAGCAGTGTCCACACATATAGCCACGAAACCCAGACCAAAAATAACCAGCGTGGTTGGTTTGAGAAAAACGTGACCCTCCATTGTTCCGCCAATTGCCAGTCCAAGGAATAGCGTGACTATGTTTGCAATTTCATTTTCAGACGCACCGGTTAACCGTGATACCACCCCGCTCTCCTTCATGAAATTTCCCAGCATAACCGTTCCCATCAGGGGCAGTCCTTTAGGGGCAATGAGGCCGGTAATCAAAGTGACGGCCACGGGAAAGAGCAGGCGAGTCTTTGCTGAAACTGTTGCCTGCCTCGGGATGCTCATTCTAACCGCCCGTTCTTTACTACTGGTCAAAGCGTGCATTATGGGAGGCTGTAATATCGGCACCAAAGACATGTAAGAATATGCCGCCACCGAAACCGGCCCAAGAAGGTGGGGTGCGTACTGGGAGGTGACGTAAATCGCCGTTGGACCGTCACAGGCTCCGATTATACCTATGCAGACAGCTTCCAGTTCGGTGAAGCCAACTGCCAGAGCCAGTAGGAGGGTCATGAAAATGCCGAATTGGCCTGCGGCTCCGAACAAAAGTATCTTGGGGTTTTCGAGGAGAGGCGTAAAATCAGTCATTGCGCCGATTCCCATGAAAATCAACAGGGGAAAAATCTCCGTGGCAATTCCCACGTCATAAAAGAATTTCAGCAACCCGCCCTTATCCATTACGTCACTGAGGGGAATATTCACAAGCAGGCAGCCAAATCCTATGGGAAGGAGGAGAAGAGGCTCCACGCCTTTCTTGATGGCAAGATATAACAAAACACCAGCAACGATCAGCATCACGACATTAGGTAGACCCTGTGTAAAAAGAAACTGGACTCCGTATGTGAGACCCGACAGACCTGAAACTAAGCTTTGGATCATTTTATTGCCTCGTGGAGATCATAGCGAATCGGAATTGTTTGAGACCGGGAAAACTTTCTTAAAAACGGTGGTCAATAAAATGAGCAGACCAAGAGTAAGAAAGGTTCCCCCTGTGCCTACAATCAGCATGATGATACCGAACGTCCATTTGTCCATGATTAACTCCTGCTGAATCTCAATATCAAAAAAGCATGACGAGAAAAACAACGTTACGTCAAGTAACTATTATCATGGTGGAAAACTGACTCCTTGCGAAAAACAAATGTTGTGACAAGTGATTCGATGATCGATGATAGACTTACTCGGTCTCATCCGTCAATGTGACAATCTTCTGTTCTTTTTGTCTCTTTTTTTCAAAGAGAACAAGGACCTGAATACCTACCTCGTAAAATAGCAGCATGGGTATGGCCATCAGCGTTTGATTTATGACGTCGGGAGTGGGGGTGAGTATAGCTGCTATGATAAAGGCCAGGACGATGAAATAACGACGACTTCTCTTGAGAAACTTGCTGTCAAAAATGCCCAGAAGTCCCAGGAACACGATTACGATAGGAGTCTCGAAGACCGCACCAAAAGCCAGCATCAAAAGCATCACTAAAGACACGTAATCTTTCATAGAGATCATGGGCTTCAGTTCTGCCGTCTGGTATCCGAGAAAGAACTGGAAAGCAGCAGGAAAAACCAGGAAATAGGCGAAAGCTGCTCCGGCATAGAAGAGCAAAGTAGCGGTAACTATGAACGGAAGGGCCAACCGCCTCTCACGCTGCAACAAGCCGGGATAGACGAAAAGCCACAATTGATACAGAATATAAGGCAGGGCGATGAAAATACCCGTAATGAAAGCCACTTTCATGTAAACGAAAAAGGGATCCGGAAGACCTGTGAAGACAAGTGTCGAATCTTTGGGAAGCAGCTTTGTTATGGGGGCTGCGAGCAGGCTGAACACACGTTCGCCAAAGGCGATACAAATCCCAAAACCCATCACTACTGCAATAACTGCTCGGATCAGCCTGGAACGTAATTCTTCCAGATGTTCAAGAAAAGACATCTTGCCCTGGTCTTTAGTCACTGTGTTGTGTTCCTCCAAAGAATTCAGCGTCAACTACCCGTTCTTTTTGTGATCCCTCACAGTAAAAGACCTGCTTGCATCCAATAGTTGACGGATTATGCAGAAAACCAACGCAGAACCATCTTACGCAGAACCATCAGTGTACGACCTTCCTGGTCAAGGCCTCGAGCCTCCCAGATCAGCCCCTCGTCATTCATTTCTCTCATTCGGCCTTCAACCGCGATGGTTTCGCCGCTGACACAGGGACGGGAAAAGACTATCTCCCCGATCTGGTGGGGTATCATAACCCGGGGATCCTTTTCGTTCCTCATGCCGACGTAAAACATGGAAGCCTGCATAAGCGCCTCCAGCAGATAGGGAGAATACTGAAACCGGCTTTTCAGGGGCGGTGCAAAGTCTTTGCTCTGCGGGTACGTAAAACGACCGCGAACAGAATCCGGACCTGATCCATCCATGCTGTTCATCACTATGTATCTACCCTGCATGTCTGAACGGTCCCTATACCAACTCAGAACCTCGTCATGCGACATGGGGCGACTATCAAGGTCCTCTTTTCGGACCGGAAATCCCTCGATTTCCAGGTCAGCACCGCCTCCGGGAGGTCCGAGAATAACGAGGGCCTTGAAATTCAACGACGAGTAATCAATGGCTCGTCCAGTCGGAGAGATTTCCCGAGTAGCCAGAGAAACCTCACTGACAAACTCATCGGGGCTTGCACTGATCTGACGACACAGTATTTCTGAAAAACGGTCAATCCCGGGGGGGCACTCAAGGATGTCCAGAAACTGAGCATTCTTGACGGCCCGGACGGTCAACTCCGGATGGAGCAGACAGGTTGCCTCCATAAAAGTTTCAATAGCCATGATTGCAGAAACCAGAGGATGTTTTACGAATTTGAACGGCTTGTGATCGGGAATCCAAAGATCCTTTTCCAGCGAAAATGATCTGAGCGCCTTCAGCTCACCTTTTCGAACATCTACCGAGGAAACCTCATCAATCATGGGGAAATCGTTTTTCTCGAACGTCAATGTCCCGGCTACCAGGTCTTGGTCGTTTCCTGGAGGTTCAGCCTGATTGAGAAGTGAGGATTCAAGGTCAGGCAAGGATCTCATAAAAAGAACCCCGGGGTTTTCGTCCATTCCGAAAAGTAGTTCTTTCACGAAAAGTTCGGCGAGTTCGCCTACGTGGAGATAGCCGGCCTTCATCCTCTTCATGAGAGCCCTAATTTCCTCGTCTTCAGCCATTCCCACGCCCTCTATGGGGGGCAGGTGGAACGTTTTGCAACGGACTGGTCCTTTAGCAGCGCCGATGTAGGGCATCAAGGCCGACATGATCCTATTTCCCGCTGAGTAATTAACCTGGCCGGGATTCCCCTGTATGGCGGCAGCGGAGGAAAGGCACGTGAAAAACTTGAGGCCATGGCTTTGGGCCATACGAAACAGATTCCACGCACCAATGAATTTGACGGCCGTAACAACCGAAAAGTCTTCAATAGTCATCTGCTTGGCAAAGTTGTCTCTGAGTATTCCTGCACCGTGAACAATTCCGTCGATCTTGCCGTAGCGTTGGAGAATCTGGGATATTACCAACTCTGTCTCGCTCCGGTCCGTAACATCACATCGGTAGTACGACGTTTCGACCCCGATGGAGCGTAATTCTTCCACATTGCCTATGATTTCCAATGCTTTTGATATCTTTGCCGTTTCTTGATGTAGATTCGCTTCGGAAAGATCCGGCATCAACTTCCTGATTTCAACCGACAGTTCATCTCGAGAATCAAGTTTCAGATCCAGCAGATGCTTGTAATCAACATCAGGATCAATTCCGGTGGTTCCAAGAAACACAAGCTTACAGCCAAATGTGGCTAGTTTAACTGCGATATGATAGGTGATCCCGTGTGCTCCTCCCGAGAGTACCACCACGTCCTCAGGCCCCAAGTCCAAAGAGCTGGAATCTCCGATTTTTAAGAAAGCTGACCGCCCTTCGACGGAGAATAGCCGTCCCCCGCGATATATCGTTTCTACTACTTTCTGTTGCCGATTCAGTGCCTGGCTGACGGCTGTTTGCAGGTCCGTGGAATCTTCAACACGAACCGAGCGAAATTGAACAGAAGCAAACTCGTGTCCCAAGGCTAAGAAGGATCCCAGAATTCCCTCGGCAAGCAGCGAACTGGTGCAGTCCGAAGTGCCGGCTTTGTAAAAGAGCAGAGCGAATTTCTTTTTCGGGGAATTGATAAACGTTTTCAGCAGGGCGAAAAAGCCGTTAAGAATAAGAGATACTTCTTCGGGGCTAGTAACTTTCTGTTCAAAATGTTCGTCCAAAACAAACACTATGCCGGAGGGTGACTCAACTTTTCCAAGCCAGGTTTGGGCTTTCGAAATGCCGTCGTCCGTTATCAGGTTGAGACCCTCTGTTGAACCACCGTCATCTCGTTCTAAGAAAGCGGCTGAGCTTACCCGAACCGAGTGTGGGCCGCTCAGGATTTCCTCAATCTTGGATCCCAGACTTTTTCCTCGAACGGGGGAAATGACGACCACTGATTCCTCGGAACTCAACTCAATAGGTTGTTCACCCGCAAGTTCTATCGGAACTTCGCTGAATACCAGCCTCTTAATTGGCTCCATAGGCTCCTCGACATCAGCGCGCTCCTCCTTTTGGGAAATACGGTCTGCCGTGGAGCCCTGATTTGATGCCTTTCCGGCTGACCTCTTGTCGGAACCCACCAGCTCCCGAAGCTTCTCTACAATGTCCGCGATGGTTCGGACTTCCATAAAGTCTTCCAGGTGAATCTTTATTCTGAAGTGGCTTTCCATACTGTCCATGATTACCGGCAAACGGCTGGAACGTATGGACAGATCTTCCCTCAGGTCCATGCCGGGTTCAATCTCGCTCCTCTCGTACCCGGTGGCGTCCATAATGAGCCCTATTACGGCTTCGGTAATGTCGTCCGTTTCTGTTGCAACACTCTTTTCTTGCGGAGATAAAGACGGAGCGGTCAAGACAGGCTGAGGCCGAACTCCATCAAGAGCAGGCAACTGAGGCCTGGGTAAAGGCGCGCCTGACAGCCCGGGAAATAGTGCAGAGAGTGCCGCGTCTAGTTTGGCGTCGGAGAACTTGGGATCGTAGTCTGCTCGAATTGCTTCCAAAAGACTTGGTTTCAAGAATCTTCCAAAACTCTCTCGAACAAAGGCTTCAATCTGCGTCACGACAACCGGATCCACACCCTGAGGAATTGTTACACTCACGGTCTTAGGTCTCGCGGCTGATTTAGTGGGGCGAATCGAACGATGCGTGAGCCTCTCTTGTCCAGGGAACGGTAGAAACGATCCTTCAGCCTGAAGACGGCCTTTGACGAAAAGCTGGGCGAGCGCTGATCTAAACGACATGATTTCGGACGCAGGAAAACACGTATGGATGCAATCCACTTCTCCCAGCGTATCCATGACAAGATTGCTCAGAATATCCCGGGGTCCAACCTCCACGAATAAACGTACGCCATAATCGTCCCAGAGGGTCCTTGCATTCTGCATCCAGTGAACCGGCGATTCCAGATGGGCCATGAGGATTCTCTTAATTTCAACCGTGTCGGCAGGAAACGGCTTCATGGTAGTGTTGGAAATCACCGGTATCCTTGGTTCGTAAAACTCTATACCCTCAACAAATTCCTCCAGTTCGTCATGGATGCACCTCATGATGGGAGAGTGAAAGGCCATGCTGACAGGCAATAGCGTACGCCGATATCCCTGTGCCTTTAGCTCTTCACCCAAAGCTGTTACAGCCTCGGTATTTCCTCCCAGTACTACCTGGCGGGGCGAATTTATGTTGGTAATGTAGATATTGTCGGTTCTGCTCAGGATTTCCTCGAGATAATCCAGAGGAGCATTAACAGCCATCATGACGCCTGGGTCTACGTGCATCCCACAGGCCTTGTCCATGCAGATCGCCCTCTCGTTGACTATCCTGAAGCCGTCCTCGAATGAGTACACGCCGGCAAGGCAGAGGGCGGTGAGTTCGCCGAGGCTGTGGCCTGCGAGCGCGGCGGGAGTCATGCCGAGAGATACGAGGTACTTCACCATTGCAAACTCTAGTGTAAACAGTGCCGGCTGCTGCCACCGAGTTTTCTGCAAATCTTCCTCTCGGTCGTAAAACATCAAGTGGAGAATGTCGAAATCGGCCACGTCCGCGGCCTTATCCATCCACTCACGAATTATCGGAAAGTTTTGATAGAGTTCGTGCCCCATCCCGGCGTAGTGCGAACCTTGTCCCGGGAATACGTAGGTCAATGGCACCGGTTGTGCATCCGCAGGTCCCAGATAGACGCCTTGCTTGGCCAGAGCCCTGATTTGCTTTGAAGAGATGACGTCGCCCGGTTTGATTGGATCGGCTTCACCTACGAGGGAAACAGCCTCAGATCCGCTGTCGGCTACCACTGCGAGGCGATACGATCGGCCACTGATTTCGGATCTGAAAAACTGGATTCCGTCCGGGATGGGAAACTCGCTCGGACGTTTGGCGGGAGACTTCTCGCGATAAGGTGCGCAAACCAGCACCTGGTCTTCACCTTCTGTTGCTTCTTCAAGCTGAACGACGTAATTGGATCCTCCAAAACCAAAGGCATTGACCTGAAAACGTCTGGGACGGCTATCTCTTGGCACCCAGTCCACAGGTTCCGTAATGATCGACAATCCTGATCCATCAATCTGCATATCCGGATCAGGGTTTTGGTAATTCAAGGTCGGCGGATAGACACCCTCTTTCATAGCCATTATTCCTCTGATGAGGCTGTTTACCCCTGACGCTCCCAAAGTGTGACCGATTTGGGATTTGAAAGAAGAGAGCACCACCGGCGCTTCGGTATTAAAAAATCTCTTCAACGCGTACACTTCTTCCACATCGCCCTGCATGGTGCTCGTCGCATGACATTCAACCAGGTCTATTCCGTCCGGCCCATAAGGAGCGTCATCGAAACACGCGCCAATGGCAATCTCCTGAGTTATTCTGGAAGACTCCACCATTCCCAGATGATTGTTGCTGGCTCCCATTGCAGTTATGTAGGCATGTATCCCGGCGCCCCGATGTCGAGCCACCGATTCGCGCTCAACGACAATCATGCCTCCACCTTCACCCAGTACCATTCCGTCTCTCGTGGCGTCAAAAGGCCGGCTGGACTCCACGGCGTGCCGATCCTGTCCCGAAAGGCCGGCTAGAGCGCCAAGCGCAGAGAACTCCAGAAAATGCATGGGAGTCAAAGGTTCCTCGGCCCCGCCTATGACTGCGGCATCTATTATTCCGTTGCGTATCATTTGATAAGCGCTGTAAAGGGCGACCAGGGCGGTTGCACAGGCAGCAGAAACTGCGAAGCTCGGGCCCATAAATCCGTATTTGTTGCAGATAAACCCGCCTGCAGTACAATTGAGGCGCCCTAAGAGGGTTGTGTCATCAATGGCCATACGATCTAATTTGACAGCTTCCTCTATCGCCTGACGTGTTTCTTCCGTTACCTCGATGACGGTCTTTACCGAATCAACTATTCGTCCGGCAGCGCTTCGAATAATCATATCTTCCAGGGTAGCGGCCGCTTCTCCGGAATTCTGAGAAATAAGGACCGCAATTCGATGCCTTGGTATGTCCGATGACAGTATCCCCGAGTCCTCAATGGCCTGCTGGGCCAGCCACATGGTGATCTTCGTGGAATCAGTCATGGTACGGAAATCTTGCGGCGGGATTCCGAGTTCCTTTCTCGAGACCTCGATGTTTTGAAAGGCTCCAACCTTACAGTAGGTTTTCTCCGAGACGCGGGGACGTGGATCGAAAAACTTTTCATGAGGCCATTTTGAGGCAGGCACGTTCACTATTCCACTTCGCATGGCCAAGCTGGCGGCCCAGACTTCTTCGGGGCTATTACCCAGAGCATTTACGATGCTCATTCCGGTAACCGCCACTCTCTCCCGAGCCGCTTCGCCGGTAACGATTCTGCTGGAAACGCTTGTTGCGTAAAACTGATCAGAATCTGTAGCATCAAGCGGCGGTCTCTCGGCGAGAGCTTCTCGGATCGGTCCGAGGAATGGAAGACCAGGTTCCAAATTTGCCTCGGCCAATTCAAAGTGAAGTTGGGCACAGGTGCGAACCTGATTCACCACCCCGGCGCAGGCGCCACTCATAAACTGACCCTGTTCAAGGCAGGTCTGATCATCAAGGGCAGCCCCGTCAGGGCTATCCATTGCCCTGGCGGCAATGAACAGACTTCCGGCGCTGAGTTGCTCAATCTGTCCACGAAAAGCGGCCTCGTCCGTAGATCCGGCGACGAAATCCCTTTCCAAAGCGCAAACAGCCTCTATTTTGGGAGTCTTCAGAGACCTGACCCTCAGACCGGTCCCTTCTCCAGTGACCACTGTTGAGCCAGGCTTTGCTTCAAGCACCGTTCGCTGGTAGAGATCAGAGAGAGCGCCGGTTTCAACTATTTCTCTGGTGGCAAGATAAGACGTTCCGACCTGTACCGCGTCGGCCCCGAGCATGGCAGCCACAAAAGCGGTCTCCCTGTCGCATACACCACCGGCGAGTATTATTCGCCGGCCTTGAAATAGTTCTGGTTCAGCGGTTTTGCGGTTCAGGATGATTTGCGCGAGTGTTAGGGTGGAATGCTCCCCAACATGTCCGCCGGCCTCATTGCCCTCGCAGATCACGTACCGCACACCTGCACCGAAAGCCAGTTCCAGTAGTTTCTCATTCGGAGCAATGTAAATAACCTCTATGCCGCTCTTCAACAATTCCGTGGCGTGTGACGGTTCTCCAGCAGCAATAACAGCGAAACGAGGCTTTTGGGACTTTATCCAGGCAAGCTGCTCATCCCGAAAAGGGTTTTCCTTCAGAGTGATCACGTTGACTGCAAAGGGCATATCTCCCATCAATGTTTTCAGGCTGCCCAACTTATTGTCCAGGAGATCCGGCGGCATGAGTCCAAGGGCCAGTGTGGGCAAGGCGCCGGCCTCCGCCACCTTCGAGGCAAATTCAGGCACATCGGTAATCCAGGACATGGCCCCTTGAACCAAGGCGTACCGTGTTCCCATTTCTTCAATTACCGGACCTTCTGCGAAAACATTTTGTTTTGAAGGAGCCTTTGAGAGTCTTCTATCAATTTCGTCCAAAAAGTTTTCTAACGCCTGGTCTGTTGATGTTCCGAACCGCTGCACAAAGGAATGGGCGAAGGTAGCTTCAACTCCGAGTGGTAACAGCTCTTCTCTTGAAAAGTTGCTATCCAAGGGATTGAGGGATTCCTTACAGATTCTTTCAGCAAAGAATCGCCTCTGCTCGTCTCTTATTTCCGATCCGCACAGGGAGCCGGCAAATTCTTTCAGTTCTTTGACCGCCCGAGAATTCCCCTTGTTGAATAGACGACACGGCGCCCCAAGGTTCAGACCCGTCAGGTCCGTATGTTCCGGCCTGAGCCTTGATATTTTTTCTCGTACCGAATCGTCCATTGACACCAGGTCGGTGAGCCAGTGAATGCTCTCGAAAACTATTCCTTTGACGCCAACCGCCAAAAATGCGGCTGCAGCTTCGGGGGTAGCGATACCTCCCCACAGAAGAATCCGAGGGGGATTTGCCTGGGTGTGAATAAGGTTTTTGGCGACAGAAAACAGCGTCAAGAGGTTCTCGGCACTGACGAACCCTCCGGCCTCTGAGCCCTTGAGAACTATGTTTCTGATTCTCGGATGTTCATTAACGAGAATATTAATGAGATCAATATCACCGACTACCGGGTAACATTCGCAATCGTCCGATAGGTTTTCCAATTCGGTCAGATATGCCGACAGATCACTGTCGAGTAGGAGCGGGTGCAATTCCGCCCAGACGCCACCTATTCCTGTCTCTTGAAGGAAGTCCTTAAGATACGGCCCTACCAGTTCCTTGGAATCTATTTTGACATCGGCCGAACCGCCGCCCACGTCGGCTCTCAACAGGGCTGCGGCGGCAGTATTCAGATCCAGGGAACTCACATCCAAGACAGCCGTGGTTCTTGTTCTGCGAGCCGTTTCTAAAACCGCTGATGTAATGTCTTTGGGTTGCCAGACAAAGGCTAGTACGGGATATTCGGATCCTCTGGACATGCTCTGCTCCTGAATGATGTATGCACAATAACATGTCAATATATCATATATGCTGTTGGTCGTAACCCCAAAAATGGTCTTGGAAATCGTTCACAAGATCCGATGGTGTCATTCCTTGCCAAAGCGAGCGAGATGATTGTAGACTATGCACTCGGAAATAACTCGTGATCCGAAATGACCGGTCGGTTTACCGGGGGGTTCCTTTTTTAGGGTCGGAATATTATTCTGGGAGACATTTTAATGGCTGGTTTAGAAATTGTTCCTGTAGAGCGATCCGCTGATTTTGACGCCTTCATTGATTTGCCATGGGACATTTATGCCGATTATCCCAATTGGGTGCCGCCTCTCAAGAAGGTGGTTCGCCGCATGTTGGACACATTTGAGCATCCCTATTGGCAATTCTCCGAACGGGTTCTGTTTCTTGCCCGCCGTGATTGGAAGTTTGTTGGACGCATAGCCGCAATTGTAGATAAAAACTATAATCAGTACCATAAAACAGGCATGGGAATTTGGGGGTTTTTCGAGTGCGAAAACGATTTGGAGGCTGCCAAAGGTCTTTTTGCATCTGCCGAAGAGTGGGTACGAGGCAGGGGAATGACTTATCTTTGCGGACCTTTTAATCCTTCAACGAACTATGAGATCGGGATGCTCATAGATGGTTTTGAGCACCAGGCCACCTTCATGATGCCGTATAATCCCCCTTATTATCTTGAACTTGCGCAGGCGTCCGGATTACGCAAAGAAAAGGATTTGTTCTCTTACCTGGTGGACAGGAGTTGGCAATCGCCGGAATGGATGGAAAAGATTGCTGATCGCCTTAAGAACGACGGCCGGTTCAGCGTGAGAAACGCAAACAGGAAGACAGACAATGTTGAAGCAATCGTAACCCGAATAAGGCAGATTTACGATGAGTGCTGGGCTGGCAACTGGGGTTTTGTGCCAACAACAGATGCGGAAGTCTCCGAACTGGCCATGAACCTGGAAAGGTTTGCGGATGAAGACCTCATCTTTTTCGTTTACTGCGACGAGGAACCAATTGGGGCGGCCCTGATGGTTCCGAACATTAATCCCCTGCTCAAACGTCTTAACGGCAAAATAGGCATACTCGGGATGCTCAAGTATCTTCTGTATCGAAGGGAGATTAACGGGGTAAGGGGACTTCTATTGGGAATAAAGAAAAAGTATCAGGAAATAGGGGTTCCATTTCTGCTCCTCTATCATGCTCTCGAGGTGGCGTACGGGAAAGACCAGTATCAATATCTCGAATTGGGCTGGAACCTCGAAGACAATCATGCCATCAATCAGCTTGAGGCCGACGGCGGGGCCAAGCTCTTCAAGAAATACAGGATTTTCAAGAAAACAGTTGCTGACAGGTGGTGAGCAAATCCGAGAATGAGACTATCTTCCAAACAACACTAAGAGATGCCAAAAACTAATCGGGTTACTGCTGGACCAGACTACGCAAAGTGATGGCCGGTCTCTCCAGCGGGGCCAATCTTTAGCCTGGAAGAAAAGAATCAACGAAAGGGAGGGAAGTCTTCATTCCGCTGCATGTCTTAACCGCCGATGTCGCCCCGAGGTCTAAGACCGGCCGAGGTTTCTATCAGAATTTCGACCGCCTTTCGCAAATCCTCGCCAGTATGATCGCTCATGAGGGTGAATCTCAGTCGTGCCGTTCTTTCCGGCACTGTGGGGAACCTTATACCGTGTGCGAAAACACCCTTGGACAGGCATTCTGCACTAAGTTTCATGGTCCTTTCGGAATCTCCTATCACCACGGGGACAATATGGCTGGCACCAGGCTGAGCCCATGGTCCTGAAGCCAGCAATTCATTGAATTTACTTACATTTGCTTTTAGAAGGCGTCGTCTTTCCGCACCTTCTTCCGTAACAATAATTTTTAGAGCTGCAAGGGCGGCCCCCATGACCGCAGGCGGTGGAGCGGTAGTATAAATAAGGGAACGAGCCTTATTTATCAGCAGATCAATCAGGGCCGTTCGGCCCGCTACATACGCACCTGAAGCGCCGACCGCTTTGCCGAGAGTTCCCATTTGGATTTCCGGAACAACGTGCAGTTCGGAGGCCAAACCATTGCCTTCAGGTCCAATGATGCCCGTGGCATGGGCTTCGTCAACCATAAGGACAGCTCCCCAGCGCCGGCATATTGCATCCAGTTCCTTCAGCGGGGCCCGGTCTCCATCCATAGAGAAAACTGATTCAGTCACCACTAGTTTGCGCCTGTGTCGGCCTGACCGCACAAAATCCTCAACATGGTTAAGGTCTCTGTGTGGATAAACCTTTACCTCGGCTTTGGAAAGTCGGCACCCATCAATAATACTGGCATGATTCAGTTCGTCGGAGACAATTAAGTCTCCTCTACCGCAAAGAGCAGAGAGTATCCCTACATTGGCCTGATACCCGCTGCCAAAAACGAGAGCAGCCTCCGTACTCTTCCACGTCGCAATGAACGATTCCAGCTCCCTGTGGATTTCGGTGTTTCCGGCTATCAATCTAGAGGCAGTGGAACCGGCTCCATAATTCAAAGCCGTATATGAAACAGCTTGCATTACTTTCGGGTGCCCTGCGAGGCCAAGGTAATTGTTGCTGGAGAAATTTAGGACCTCTTTCCCGTTGACAATAGCTACCCGACCTGGGATTCCACTTGTGGACGGCATTATTCTGAGTAGTCCCCTTTGGCGTAATTGTTCTATTTCAGTGGTCCAGGGACAGGTTTCTTCATGTCTAAACGACATTCACCGTGCTCCAATTTCCGGCTGTCTTGATTGGCGGGGCCAAGGCAGCTATTATTGATGGCAGGCATCATTTGGTCTGCCGCGGCGCCTAACGCTTCACAAACTCTTATTATACCTAATTTACTAACTGAAAATATAGAGACTGTTGATAGCCTACGCAGATCAAAAACAGAAAGAGTGACAATTTACCGGAACCAATTTGTACTGAAATGAATCATGGGCCTGGGAAACAATGTCGCCACACGTGGTACATGCCGGACACTGGAGATCTGATAGTGAGAGCGGGCAACAACATTGACGTGTCGCTGTTACGGAGACGGCCAAAATATTTTGAAGACGTTTTTTGGTTGACAACCAGCGGTTCCAACCTTAATTTATACTGGAATTTTTCATTAAAGAGCCTGGTTCCATAACAGGTTGCAGACACACAGATTTTTGGGAGTGTGTCAATGGACTATCCCCTATCCTGATAAGTCTTTGACGCTGCAAACCCATGACTCACCGATTATCTGGTCAAGAAGGAGGAGTGTTATGAAAAGAAAGTCCATAGTGACGGCAATATGCCTTCTGTTCAGCGTGGCTTTGGTAATCGCGCACGCTTTCGCCGAGGAACCGATTCTCGTCGGAGTGCCGACTTCCCTGACCGCGCTTGAGGGCAAGGAATCCCTCAGGACGGTTCAGATGGCTGTGGAAGAGATAAACGCGAAGGGCGGGGTGAAAGTTGGAAATGTTCAGCGGCCGATAAAAATAGAAACCCTGGATCTACGTGACTCATCCCCTGGTGTACCTGTGTCCGAGGCCTTGCTGGGACTGGAAAAAATCATAACGGAAAAGAAAGTCAATGCGATTCTGGTGGGTCCTTTCCGTTCCGAAGCTCTTCTGGCCGGAATGGATCTGCTTGCCCAATATAAGGTTCCTCTGTTGGGAACCATAGCCATGACTCCAAAATCAGAGGAACAGGTAAAAGCTGAGCCGGAAAAATACAAATACTGTTTCAGGGTTTGCTTGAATGCCAAATATCTGGTTCAATACCTTGCCCAATCTGTGGGTTCTCTGGGAAAAGAATTCGGCTTCAAGAGTCTCTTTGTAATGTATCAAGACGTCCTTTGGGCACGTACTACCGGGGATTTCACTGCGAAGGTCCTTGCGGAAAAAATGGGCTGGGAAAATGTGGGTACCGAGGTTTATCCTACAGGTGCATCGGATTACTCGGCTGGACTCGTCAAAGCTAAGACAAAGAACGCCCAGGTTATCTTGCCGGTATTTGACATGCCCCAGAGTGGAATTTTGCTCAAGCAATGGCAGACCATGAAGGTGCCCGCAATGATGGCCGGCTTTATATCTCCAATGGCAGGACCAGGGGCATGGAAGGCCTTTGACGGGAAGATTGGAGGCCTCCTTAATTCTTGTTTTGAGTTGGGCAGTGCTATCCCGTCTGCCAAGTATCCTCCGGCAACGAAATTTTATGAGGATTATCTAAAAAAATACGGAGAGCCCATGGAAGCGGGACATGGACCGGCACCCTCCTATGACTCGGTGTACATTCTGGCGGAAGCAATAGAGAGGGCAGGCACCCTTGATCCGGACGCCGTGGTCGCGGAAATCAAGAAAACCGATCGCCAAGGAGTCATAGGAAGAATCAAATTTGACCAAGGAAACCAAGTCATTTACGGCGATGATCCTGCGGTAGCTGCATTGGGTTGCGTGTTCCAATGGACCGATGACGGAAAAAGAGTCATTGTTTTTCCAACATCTATTGCCGAAGGAAAAGTTTATCTGCCCAACTGGGTGAAGACCGCAAAATAAGGCCTCCGTATTTTTTTTATCGGGAGTTAAGACCCTTGCTGGAAGTCACTCTAATATACGGCTTTGTAAACAGCGTTATCCTTGCCCTGATAGCTCTGGGTTTCAGCCTCACGTTTGGGATAAGCGGTGTGGCTAACTTCGCCTACGGAGCGCTGTACATTCTTTCCGGTTACACCGTATGGATTCTTATGAACAAGCTGTCCATACCCTTCTGGCTTGCAGCGGTACTCTCCGTTATTTTTACATCAGCACTCGGAGCAGTTCTCTACAGGCTGGTTTTGCTGAGAGTTCGCGGACTGGTTATCTCCGAGGTCATAGCAACCTTCGGTGTGGGTTTGGCCATTCTTGAGTTGTTTCGCTATCTCGGTTACACCGGCTTTGAATATACTTTACCGGTGTTTAGCGATGGAGCCGTCCTAATCGGCAACACGTATTTGGATTATCAGAGAATATGGATTGTCGGAGCCGGAATTGCGCTCGCCGCGGGTCTGTATCTCTTCACTCATCACACCCGCATGGGCCTGGCCTTTCGAGGTATCGCGCAAGACGATAAGACGGCCTTGTCCCTGGGTATAAATTCAGACAGAATAGCCGGCATAAGTGTGGCTTTCGGGTCTGGTTTGGCTGCAGTTGCGGCCATATTGATTCTCCCCAGGGGGACAATATCGGTCAATGAAGGATACGATGTCCTAATAAATGCTATGGCGGTGTGTATAGTTGGAGGGCTTGGCAGCACTGTGGGGGTCGTGGTTGCCTCATTCGTTATTGGGTACGCCCAGATGATAACCGATGCTTTTTCCGGCCCTCACTGGAAGACGATAGTCTCTTTGGTGGCTATACTGGTCATCTTGGTGTTCAAGCCATCAGGTATCTTTGGAAAGCAAAAGGAATTGGAAGAGCGAATCTGATCTAGCCGGATTTTTTGAATTATTCTCAGGAAGTGGGAAGCCGTCGATAGCTAGGGCTGTCTCAACTCTTGTCGGTGATACAGTGAAACAAGAAAGAAAAGAGAGGATCGATCGCGGAATTAGGGCCAGATCGGACGACATATTCGCTCTGACCTCATATCGGGAGATGCTTTACGTAGCGGTGCCTCCCGTACTCCCTGTGATCGCCCTGGCAATCCTCCCGTTGGTACTCCCCTATTACTGGCAAAAAGTTCTTATTTCGACAGCCATATTTGCACTCTTAGCCATGAGCTGGGATTTTCTCGTCTCAGTAGGGATGGTTTCTCTCGGGCAGGCCCTTTTTTTTGGGGTAGGTGCTTACATTTCGGGCTCTCTTGATCACTACTTGGGATTCCCGATCTGGTTATCTATTCCGCTTGCAACGGTACTTGGGGGCGCTGCGAGCACGTTGTTTCTCCTGCCTGTGCTTAGACTGAGAGGCATCTACTTTTCCATGGTCACTCTTGTAGTCCCACTAATGTTTGAGCGCAGCATAGAGGCTACAGGGATTCTGGGAGGGACCGAAGGCCTCGCAAGACTCAAATCCTTTGGAAATCCATGGGTCGAAGTATACCTGGTGATCGCTGTTCTCCCTTTGGCTCTCTTTGGTTTTCGACGGCTCATGACAACCGACTATGGCTTGGTTTTGAGGGCCATCCGCGACAATGACAGAGCTGTCATGAGCGCCGGGATCAACATTTACAAAGTTAAGGCCCAGGCACTGTTATTGGCCTCATGTATAGGGGCTTTTTGCGGCGCGTACATGACACACCTCTACAAGTTCGTCGGAATGCCGGCTTTCGCTCTGGACTACTCCATATTGCCGTTGGCTTCTGCCGTAGTGGGAGGAATGGGGAGCTTCGCCGGGTCTCTGATGGGGGCTTTCATTTTGGTGCCTCTGTCAGAAGCTCTTCGGGGAGTGGGAGGACTTAGGACGGTAATTTATGCTCTCTTTCTGGTCGTATTCATAGTGGCATTGCCGGAAGGAATATTTCACTATATCCAGAGAAAATATCAACAGTTTGAACGATGGGTCGAAGTCGACAAGTGATTTCCAGACCGTAGGCACGGGATAAGCCTCGAAGTGAATGGCATGACGCAGCAAAATGACCAGATTCCCCTCTTGAGCGTCCGACAACTTAGCAAGCGATTCGGTGGTGTTCACGCTGTGGACGGAGTGAACTTCTATGTCAACCAGGGCGAACTCTTGGGAGTAATTGGCCCAAACGGATCGGGCAAAACCACTCTGGTGAATCTGATCACCGGCTTCGTTAAACCAGATTCCGGCTCGGTCGAATACCGCGGACAAGACATTACGGGATGGATGCCATACAGCATCGCCGAACTCGGTATAGCCCGTACATTCCAGATGGTTAAGCCATTTGGAGACCTTCCCGCATTCAAGAATCTCATCATCCCTCTCTATTCACCAAGGGTGAAGGGCCTGACAGGAGGTCGATATGGCGATAGGGACTCTGTTTCCAAAGACTTGCTTGAAGAAGTCGGCTTTGAGAGAGAGTCTTCGGTCACATACAAAGCGGCAGGGAGTCTCCCCCATGGTTACTTGAAGCGCTTGGAACTCGCTAAATGTCTCGCTTTGCGCGCGGACCTGATCATTCTCGATGAACTCTTCTCAGGATTGAGCATAGCAGAGTTGGCCAGCATCGTACCAATCATCGAAAAACTCATGGTCGAGGGGAAAACCGTAATCATGATCGAGCACCGCCTGCGAGAACTCTTTCGGATTGCCGGGAGGGTCGTGGTACTCAACTTCGGCTGCATAATTGCTGATGGGAAACCAGAGATGGTCATGGAAAAGCAGGAAGTCCGGCAGGCTTATCTGGGAACCGAGGATTAAAATATATCAAAAAAAACTGATCTATCGGCGATTTTGGACAATGAGATTTCTCATTTCGCAGGGTGGCCTGTGTAGCTATAAATGGGTGCAGGTTCGTCAACTCACGACATTGGGACATTAGTAGGCCGTGAATGATCAATATGAAAAACATTCAAAAGTGAATCGATATGTTAGAAGTTTCTAACTTGATGGTCTTTTACGAAAATGCCCTTGCCGTCAACGATTTCAGCATGCGGGTGGAGGCAGGCACAATAGTCGCGGTAATCGGATCGAACAGTGCCGGCAAGACCACCTTGATGAACACCATTTCCGGCCTGATCATCGACACACAGATAAAAGAGCAGCGTAAGGGAGGGGAACGGATCACCCTTTATGGGACGGTAAAGTTGGATGGAGAGGACATCACAAACCTGTATCCGAGTGAAAGAGTCAAGAAAGGCATGGTTCTGTGCCGCGAGCGACATCCCATCTTCCCTGAATCGGATCTCTTGGAGAATCTCAAAATTGCCGGTTATTTAAAGAAGAAGTCAGATGTTCGAGAGATGATAAATTACGTGTTCGAATTGTTTCCAACTCTAGTGAAACTCAGGAGCAGAAAAGCAGGGTTTCTTAGCGGTGGGGAACAGCAGATGCTGACGATAAGTATGGCATTGATTCTCAAACCTCGCCTGCTTCTTCTGGATGAACCGTTGCTCGGATTGAGTCCTCTAATGCAGAATTCCCTGCTGGAGGCAATAAAAAAAATACGAAATGAAACGGCTCTGACAATAGTAATGACAGAGCAGTTCGCACGACCCATACTGCCCATGATAGATCATGGATATATCATCGAGAACGGCATGCTTACTATGGAAGGCCCTGGATTGGAACTTATGAACAATCCTGAAGTTAGAACTGCCTATTTCGGAGTCTAACTCGCGGATATGAGTCGCAGTAGATTTTCAATCTTTTCCTAGTGACACTGCCGCCGTTCAAGGCACTTTTTTGGGTAGGACTTATTACGAATGTCACCTCTTGAGCACTTCAATATTTTTCAGGCGTTCAGGGCAACTGCCCTCAAGCACCCTGACAAGACAGCGGTTTACTTTCTGGGAACTAAATATTCCTACAACGATGTCTTGAAATTGTCCGACAGGTTTGCAGCCTCTTTATTTGCTTTGGGGCTTAAGGCCGGCGATCGGATCGTCATGTACATCCCTAATTCAATACAATTTGTGATTTCGTGGCTAGGCATCCAGAGGCTAGGAGCGCTTGTAGTCCCCATTACCCCTATTTACACCTCCTTTGATCTCAATTACGTCGCCAGTGACACTGGAGCAAAAGCTATTATTTGTTCCGACCGGAACTACGGGTATGTGAAACAGGCCATGTCCGGTACAGCGGTCGAGCGAATAGTGGTGACAAACCTGGCTGATCTGCTCCCGCTTTGGAAGAGGGTTTTCGGATTTCTCGCAGATAAAATCCCGTCAGGCAAGGTTGACAAAGCTCAATATAGTAGTTTTTTTAGGAACTTGATTTCGTCTTCATTGCCGTCAGCCCCTGTGCCAACCGCAGGCGGTGACGATATCGCCGAGATTCTGTACACTGGCGGAACTACCAAGCATCCAAAGGGTGTTCCAATAAATCACGGTTTATTTCTCATTTCCTCCGACGAGCAACTTGGAGTTCGAGACCATCTTTTCCCCAAGGAAAATGACGTTATCCTTGGAGGTGCTCCCCTATTCCATATTTTAGGGCAAACATGCAGCCTGGCTACTCTTGTAGTTGGAGGCGGCACGTTGATCCTTCACCCGAGAGTCAATTTGGATGCTGTGTTTGATTCGATACAGTCTATGAGAGCCACGTCTCTGATCGCGGTGCCCGCCTTCTATCGCATGATTTTGGAGCACGACAGAGTGGATCAGTATAGCCTTTCGTCCCTGAAATACTGCTTTTCCGCCGGAGATGTACTCCCTGTTGAGGTAGCAAGACGTTGGAAAAACCGCTTCAAGTTAGACATTTATCAAGGGTATGGCGCCACAGAAACCTGTGGTGGGATTGCCATGAGCCCTACTGACAGGGAAAACCCTCCCCTTAGTATGGGCCTGACTGTTCCCAGCAAATATATAATGATTGCTAACCCGAACTCGACCGAACCGGTAAAAAGCGGCGAATCCGGTGAACTACTGGTGTCGTCAGAACGAATGGTGAGAGCATATCTTAATAAACCTGAGGAGACTGAGAATTCCTTCGTGGAAATTGGCGGGCGTCTGTGGTACCGAACCGCGGACATTGTGCGCCAGGACGAAAACGGTTTCCTGTATTTTGTAGATCGTACGGTAGACACAATCAAGCACAAAGGATACCGAATTTCAGCGTCAGAAATAGAGGCTGTGCTCCAGGAACATCCAGCGGTCATCGAATCTTGCGTGGTCGGAATTCCGGATCCCAAAGTCGGCGAGAGGATCAAGGCGTTCGTCGTGCTCAAGAAAGACATAAAGGGGATAACCGGTTATGAACTTACCAAGTGGTGCAGGGACAAGCTTGTTGCCTACAAAATACCCCAATACATAGAATTCCGGGATATGCTTCCCAAATCCAAGGTGGGGAAACTGCTACGGAGAGAAATCAGGAGCGAAGAGAAAAAAAGGTTGGAAACTTAGGCTCTAAGGGTCCGGATGATTGTTGCCTAGAGGGTTCCATCGTCAGACGTATTGATAATCAGATTGAAACACTCCAGAAATCTTTGTCTACCTCAGCAAACAACAAGTTTCCGATAATTCCGCCAGGGGACGGCGGATTTTTTGTGAAGTTCTTTGCAGTATGGGTGCTGATCGCTGTTATGGTCAGTGGTTGCGCCAAACAAGTCGTGCGTAATGCCGTCCCTTTCGAGTTTGACAAAGTTTTTTCCGGAGTGTTTTCGACTCCGCAGGAGGATTGGAAGGAGAAGGGACTGGGGCTTGCCAAAGAGGGCAATTATGACGAGGCTGTGGAGGCCTTCAAGAATCATGTGTTAGAAAATCCGGAGAGTTTCTTCGGATTTAATGCTTTGGCCGTGTGTTACAAAAATGTCGGTGACAGTTCCATGGCGATGAAAAACTATGAACGGGCGCTCGAATTTGCCTCTTCCAATGAGGACAGGGCAAAAATTCTCGCCAACATAGGGAACCTTTACTCAGCAGCCAAGAAATATCAGGTAGCTTTGGGTTTTTATAAGGAGGCTTATCAAGAATTCGGCAAAAACCCGCTTTACCTCATTCTTATCGCCCGAACATTTCTGTTTCTTGACGAATATCCCAGGGCGCGCAAGGTATTGGGAGCTGCGGAGGATGTTCAGAAGGATCTTGACAAATATGAGAAAGATGATGACCGGGGTCTGGGATATTACTTGATGGCTCAATCTTACGTGGCGCTCGACGAAGAGGTTAAGGTTTTCCAATATCTCGAAAAGGCGTTACGGGCTAATCCCGAAAAGTTTGTTCGTAAACTCAATCAAGACATCGTGGACGAACAGAGTCTCTTGTACACGATCAGAGATGACTCGCGACTACGAAAGGCTTTGCAGCGCTATTCACACGGACCGTCCCCTCAAAGATTTCACAGTTGAAAAGAGCGTGGATCAAAAGAACTTCCGTGAATAAGACACTTGAACGAACCACTACAATCCTTCGGACAACATTTTTTTGAAAACCGCCCGTAACCCCCAATGAAGTCTCTTTTCAAATCCTCTGGACATTTTTTTTTAAGTGGTCATAATTCCATCAGGACAGTTATATGAATGACTACTTCACCCCACGAGGAGATCCCTCTGTGTTGGATCCAGCTACGACAGAAAGTTTAGGCAAGCTTCTCGCCAATTCCGGTCACTTCTTTTGGGAGTTGGATAGAAATCGTAGGGTGTTGTTTGCCAACGATCGGATCAAGGCGGTTTTCGGGGATCCCTTGGGCCGGCCATGTTATAGCGTCCTCAACCCAAGTGACAACGATTGTCCCGACTGCGCTGTTCAAAAGATCCTTGAAGGGTCTGACCACGCAGTCATGGAGGGGAAGGTTCATGACCTAAAGGGCAATTCGATCTGGCTTCAGCACGTGGCTACTCCAATCAAGAATGACAAGGGGGAAGTCGTCGGGGCAAGAGAGCTACTTATCGATGTCACCCAGCACAAGGTACGAGAAGAATGGCTCGAAGATTCCGAGCGTCTGTATCGTAACCTCGTCGAGGAAGTTCCGGATATCATTTTTTCTCTCGATCAGAACGGCAAATTTGCCTTTGTGAACACTCAGGTGGAAAAGCTCCTGGGATATCCGGTTCAGGAGATCCTGGAAAAGCCTCTCAAGGACTACGTAGCCCCTGACGATAAGGAACGAATTGAAGATATATTCAAACTGGAACATGAAGCGATCTGGGATGAGGATTTGACAATCCTTGATTCTCAAAAGGTGAAGAAATTTGTGAGGATTCGTTGTAAAGCATCATTTGATAAAACAAACCAGGTTCTGGAATTCGATGGAGTGATGCGCGATAGAACCTTCCGAAAGTCTCTTGAAGAGGAATTGAAGTCATCGAAATCAGCGTTGATAGAAAAAATAAAGATAATAGACGACCTTTACGAACACATTGTTCAGTCCGGTAAATGCAAAGCCATTGAAGAACACACAGCAGAGGTGGCGCACGAACTGAGACAGCCCCTGACGATCGTGGGTGGGTTTGCCCGCAGATTGGGGAGACAACTTGATTCGGAGGATCAGCCGGACCCCGAGAGGCAGAAGCAGTATGTCGGAATAATCATCACGGAAATTCAAAGGTTGGAAAAAATTCTGGACCGATTGATCGACTTCACCAAGCGGACGAGCATTTCTCGGAAGATAATCGATCCGAACGAATTAATTGAATATATTCTGGGAATTACCGAGGGACGCATGAAGGAGAAGCAGTTGCTGGTGGATATGAACCTCGGCTTGGAGATAGGAGATATCCCCGTGGATCCAGGTCGTTTCCAGCAGTTGGTGCTGAATCTTGTGTCGAATGCCATAGAAGCATCCCCAGTAGGCGGAGTCATCGAGTTGACCACAGGGGTCTCGATCCCTAGCGACAAGGCATTGAAAACAGGGCAGTTCGGATGCTCGGGTTTCTTTGAGATCAAAATGAGTAATAATGGTCCGGCGATTCCGCCCGAAGCCATCCAGAATGTTTTTAATCCATTCTTTACGACCAAACAGCAGGGAACCGGCTTGGGATTGACGGTCTGCAAGAAAATTGTGGAAGACCATTTCGGGTCGATATCCGTAAAATCAGATGAGAATGGAACCGTGTTCACCATCTGGCTACCCCTCACGGAAATTGACGCCCTGAGCAATGGTTCCTGTTTCCTACCTTCAATTTTGTCCGCGAGATCCTGACCTTTCCCATTGAAAGATGCGCACCGAAATTCGCGTTCCCACGCAAGGAATTCAGTTCATTTACTAATTATCGAATTCCGTCGCTCCAAGAACACTCTGGCGAGGGGTGCAGGAACAATTCGCCTCGGGGTTTTTCTCCTCCCACTCTGCGCACACATCAGTAGAACGAGCCGGCCTCGATTCGATTATTGCCAGGTCGTATTGGAGTGACAATCCAGCCAGAGGATGATTGCAGTCAATAACTATGGTGTCTTCTTTTACCTCTCGAATCATTACAGTATCTGGAGCCTCATCAGCCGAGCACACGAGTGGAATTTCCATTCCTGGAAACGGCATCAGTCCCTGGGGAAAATGAAAGTCCTCTTTACTCTTTTCGATCACCATTTCCTCATGGCGGACCCCGAAACACTCCTCAGGCGGAACGACAAATGAGAGCCTCTCCCCTTGCTCATGGCCCACCAGGCGCTTTTCTAGGCCGGGAATCACTTGACCATACCCGGTCACGAAATCCATAATCTCCGGCTCCCCTGAACCTTTGAGAAAAGGACCGTCCACCACTCTTACGCTGTATCTTATCTTCACATAGCATTTGGAGTCAGTAACCTGATTGGTCGGTGCTGCACTATCGTTCATCTCATATCCTCCTTTTGAAACAGTTCTTGCATAGTCTTTCGCCGCGCACGCTCGGAATCCGGTCAAAAACCCTTTTACGGACAAAAGCATAGGCGAAGCTGTTACTTGTCGGAGCGGCATCCTTTGCTCTTATTGCCCTTGGACGATTCCTGTCTCCTTGTTGCCGACAATCATCTCATCCAGCATCTGACAAGATGTCCGGAAGGTTTCTTTTCGAGAACAGGCGGGTCTTTGCAAATCGAGCCTACTTCAGGGCAACGTTCCTGAAACGCGCATCCAAACGGAAGATGACGCAAGTCAGGAACCATGCCGGGTATTACGTGGAGTCGAGATTTTTTCCCGGAGCCGTCCCGGATTATTCTAGGAATAGATTTCAAGAGTCCCAGCGTGTAAGGATGCTCAGGAGATGAAAACAGGGCATTGGCCCTGGCTTCCTCAACTATCATACCCGCGTACATGACGGCCACTTTGTCTGCCATTTCTGCAACCACCCCAAGATCATGGGTGATGAGTATGATTCCAGTGCCTTGTCCGATCTTGATTTCGTTCATCAACTCGAGAATTTGTGCCTGTATGGTTACATCCAACGCAGTAGTCGGTTCATCGGCAAGCATGAGCTTCGGATCACATGCCAATGCCATTGCTATCACAACCCGTTGACGCATACCACCGCTCATCTGGTGAGGATAGTCCCTGGCTCTTTGTTCAGGCGAAGGAATTCCAACCTTTTTGAGCATCTCCACCGCTGCCCATGCTGCCTCAGACCTACTCATATTGCGATGAACTCGAAATACCTCTCCAATTTGGTCTTCAATCCTGAACACGGGATTTAAAGAAGTCATTGGCTCCTGAAATATCATGGAGATGGTATTGCCTCTAATTCGCCTCATTTGAGATTCATCCAGGCGCAGCAGGTCCACTCCTTCAAAATAAATCTGTCCCCCGGTAATCCGACCCGGCGGGGACGGAACAAGGCGCATAATAGAGAGGGCTGTCACGCTCTTACCGCAACCTGATTCTCCGACGAGGCCCAGAGTCTCTCCCTCTTGTAAATCGAGATCTAATCCTGCAACCGCCTCTGCCATTCCGTCTTCTGAAGCAAAGACAGTCCGCAGACCAGTGATTTTAAGAAGCTGAGCAGTCATCTGAGCCTTTCAATATCTTGAGCGCAAAATGTCAAAGTCAGCTCGTCGGGATTTGATACGTTCACACACGTTTCAGATATCCAGGTGGGGAAGTAAGAAATAGGCGCCGAAGAATCCGCTTCCAAAACAAAATAAGGACACCAACAGTGCCATTACCAGAAAAGAACTTCGGGACAGGAAGGCATCGAAAGCTGAGCAAATCCAGATTCCTACAGCAATCAATAGGGAAGGTGTCTGAACGTCGTACTCAATATTGTGGGTCACAAAGAGAGGAATAAAATACAGCCCTACGTTACACATGAACATAAGACCGGCAAAAATCCGACCACGCGCCATCTGGCCCAGCCCTGGAAAGATCAGCGACAAAACCGCCGAAAATACCCGGGAACGCCCTTTAGTATCAGTGCCCTGGTCCTGTTTATCACGCATGCGAGCCTCCGTACCGACTTCCACCGGTATCGATATAATGCAAGACTTAGGGCAAGTCAATCAGCGACCTTTGAGCAATCTCACCAGCTCCCTTGGCAATCCCCCGCATCGCTGTTCCAATATCATTTACCATGCAATCCAGTTATTGTATAAGGTCTTAGATAAGCGAGTGGACCTCGTAACTTTAGGCTGCATACAGCCTGGTAAATGATCTTGTCATGGGGAGGAAGTGGCAATGCCCGCTAAGGAAACTAAAACGTCTAATATTACTGGGATATCGGCGGCTTCCATCTTCGCCGAGTTCTTTTGGCGTGCACTCCTCCTGATGTTGTCTGAAGAAAATCGGGATGTGCGAAGTAGAAAAGGAGTCAGTGCAGGCGATGCTTTTTTTAACTTCATCAAGTTATCTCTTTTTCAATACACGATGTTGAAGTACAGGTATATGGTAAGTTTCAACGATAAAGTGATTATTGACAGCACTTTTCCTCCTTACCCATCCCCTGCCTTTGACAAAAGGCTTTCCAATTATCTCAACAACTTGGACTTGACTGAGCTTCCGTCGGGCATCATTTCGGTCTCCACGACAAATTGCTGTCCCTATTCTTGCTCTTTTTGTTCAACCAGTGCTCACCGCGATCCTGAGGCGGACCTGGATGAAGAATTGCTCAAAACGACTATCAGGCAGATAGAAGCCTTAGGAGTCCCCACGATAATTCTGCATGGCGGGGAACCTTTGTACCGTTACGACCGCTTTCTGAGGCTCCTTAAACACGTGAATAAAGACATGTGCATTTGGATGTTCTCAACGGGTTACGCAGCAACTTTGGAAAAGGCCGTCGAACTGAGGGAAAACGGTCTCTTTGGAGTCTGGGTCAGTTTGGATCATTACGATCCAAAAGTTCACAATCGGCTCCGAGGTCATTCTCAGGCATTTGAGAATGCCATAAAAGGCATAGAAGTCTTCAAGAAGGCGGGAGTTTACACCTGCCTTTCTCTGGTTCCTCCTGACGATTTGCTGGAACCGGAGAATTTCCTAAAATATTATGATCTTGCCCGTGATCTGGGAGTAGCTGAAATCCGTATTTTGGAGAGGAAACCGTGCGGACGTGAAGCTTGCAAAGGGGTCATTCCACATAGCCCTGTACTGGAACAATTGCAGAAGGATCTTTTCTGGGATAGGGCCTATCGCCATTATCCTCCTATTAGCGGGCTCTCGACATGGCTCGAAAAGGATCCCGCATTTGGATGTCAATGCCGATTTGAGTACCTATTTATAACCTCGACAGGAGAGGTCCAACCTTGCGAAGCTAGTGAAATTTCATTCGGCAACATAACGAAAGAAGAATTTCCAGAGGTTTATCAGCGAATTTGCAAAGCATTTCCCAGACCGGCGACCGGATGCATTCCCATGGTCATGTTTCCGGAAGTACGCAATTATCAAATTATTAAAGATCAGTTGTCGTCGGAGGCAACAGCAGAACTCTCTGCACAAATCATGAAGAGCTTTCAGGAAAAAGGCAAAATTCCGGGAGCGTACAAGCGTATATGGTCGATTTACCAGAGACGACTCCAGGTTTATAGGAATCGCAAGACGGTGCTGCCGGCCAGTCATGTAAACGTTACTCCGAACTGATATGTTCATCCTCTACCGTAATACTCTGGAAAACATCTTTCCGGGGTGCTGTCGAACCAATCCTCGCAATTCAAGTTCGAGTAGGAGTCCCGACAACTTGCCTGCGTCCACCCCAAGGTTTGTACATAAGGAATCGATCGGCACGGGGTCCAAATCAATACGGTCAAGAACTGAACGAGCGATTTCCGAAAGATCCCCTGTGTCCTCAACGGTTTCCTGTAAACGACCCTGAGGTTTAATCGGTATTGGTTCAAATAGGGCGGTAATAATGTCATCTGCTGATTCTACAAGAGCGGCGCCCTGTTTCAACAAATGGTGTGGGCCCCAAGACCTTTTGTTGAGAATACTTCCCGGAAGAGCAAACACCTCGCGATTCTGATCAAGGGCGTGAGCCGCAGTTATAAGGGATCCGCTTTTCGGAGCTGCCTCTACTACCAAAGTGCCTTTCGTCAATCCTGAGACTATCCTGTTTCTACGGTAAAAATTGGTGGACAAGGGGCGGGTGCCCGGTCTGAATTCGCTCATCACAGCCCCATGCTCCGCCATTTCCTCCATGAGTGACTTGTTCTCCCGCGGGTAACTTATGTCTATTCCACATCCCAGAACTCCGATGGTGCGTCCGCCGGCTCTCAGTGCGGATCTGTGGCAAGCCGTATCAATCCCCCTCGCTAAACCGCTCACTACTGTAATTCCTGCACGAACCAAGTCCCTGGTAATGCTTTCCGCCATTTCAGTGCCGTAAGTACTTGGGTTCCGGGTTCCAACTACAGCTATGGCCCTTCTGTCCCTTGGAACCACATTGCCTCTTACAAACAGTAAAGCCGGAGGATCGTAAATTTCATTGAGATTATGAGCATAATCATGATCCCAACGGGTGACGACCTTCGCTCCGAGATCCTGGAGGATCTTAATATCTCGAACGATTTCTGCCTCAGGAGGCCTGAACTGAACTACATTGTGAGCTATCTTTTCACTCAAGCCCGCCCTAAGGCAAATGTCTTCGGCGTCTGCCTCCATGGCAGCTCTGGGGCTTCCAAATGCCTTAATGAGTCTGGCAATAGAAATAGGCCCCACGCCGGGTATCCGCTCAAGGGCCATCCAATCAAATGTGCATGTGTCTGTGAGGGAAGGGTGTTCAGGCATCAGGTTTCAAATCTCAAACTACTCAATGAAATGCAGGACAATTATGGACGCAGATTTGGAGGGATGTCCATCTCGCGTAGGCGAGCCCTCATCGGTCGCTCGCACGCACGGCTCTAAAACAAATCTTTCTTTAACTCAGAAAGACTCGTTTATCCTACAGCGACCAGCACCAAGCGTCAAGCCGTCCAGCACGAGGGTCTAATCCGAAACACTCTTGAATATGTCACCGGGAACTATTTCTTCTCTCGTTCTGGTTATCAGAACGGTGGAATTTTTTTCAAAGGCTTTCAATATCATGCCTTCGCCCACAAATATGTCCGGTATAGACAACCACTTTTGGGAGTACGGGTCAGCGACTGGATGGGTTGGACGATATATGTTTAGAAGAGTCCCCTCCTTGAGGCCGTGGCATTCGCCACGATCGATGAACACGATATCGAGTTCGATGTTACTGCTGTCAGAATAAAAGGTGTCTCTTGTTGCAGAGGCAAGTATTGTACCGGTCAACAGGTTGTGTGTCTTTGACGGAATGATTTCTCGGGCTCTTGGTGCATAGAGACAAACCTTGTCCCCTCTTTCAAGCTCGACATAACTCTCCAATATGATAGCTGTAATAAGGTCATGGCCAGTGCTGGTAATCTCTATTTCCCCGACAATGTCACTAACATAACCAATTTCTCTATCAGGATTGACAGGGTGATATAAGGGTCCTCTGTCACGGTAAATGCCGAATCGGTCTCCCACAAGCACCACTTGTTTTTTTGAGGGGCGAAATTGGACATAGATGAGGTCTCGTTCCAGGAATTGCGTCTTGTTAGGCTCGGGGGAACTCACAATATAGCCCCAGAGCTGAGTTGGTTTGGAACCCAATTTATACCTAAAGTACTGTTTATCATAAGGAATGCCCTGGGAAGGCACCTTATTCACAATGAATCGAACCTCATCAGGAATTCCTGTCACAGGAGAATAAGTCTCGTCTATCACGGTATGCGAAGCTCTGGGACCGTAGAGAAACACTTTTGTGCCTGGTATGAGAGGCTCTTTTTCGGGCGATCTTCCTCCATGTCTCACTAAAACTCCAGGGTTCTGGTTCCGAAGAATTCGCCACAGGTCAGGATTTGAGTAGAATTTTCCTGCAATACTGTAGAGGGAATCCCCTCTCTGCACCACATACTGCTCCTGTGGTCTAGGGAATATCTCAAAGGCAGGCGCGTTGCCTTGGATTGATGGGAAAAGACTCAGAATCAGGGTGGACACACACAAGCGAATCAGATTTTGAACCATGAACGCGCTCGCAGCCTTGCCATTATTTTGGTTTAACTTTTCAAAATAACCTATTAGTTTATATATATTTTTATATTCGTATTGTCAAGTGGGGCAAACCAGGATTATTCCACAGGCAAGCAACAAAAAATAATTGTGTTGAGCCTTTTGCAAAAGTGCCCGTTCGTCATCCCGTCTAAAGACGGAATCCAGGTTTTTCAGGGACTTCTGGTCCCCGACTTTCGTCGGGGTGACGGTCTTGCCGAGTTTTGCAAGAGGCTCAGTAGTATAGTGGATTCCCGGGTGCTATCCGATCTGTTTGGGGGTGTACCATATTTCGTATGCGGGCCTTGATGTGATACAGGGCTCCAGAGTATCCAAGTCTCAACGGCCTGACCAGAAACGCGAAATTCCAGGGATTCACTTATATTTCAAGACCTGACCCCGTCCGTCACCAAGCTCTCAACAGGCGCGAGTATCAGGTCGCGGGGAGAGACAGCTTCGAGAAAGTCTTCCAAAGAATAGGAGCTGGAAAGGTCTTCAAGCCGCTCCACCACTTCATGATATCGGGAGCCCAGTCCTTTAAGTACTCCAATTTTTTGCTGGAGAGATGAATTGGCCGCAAAGTTCAGGTGAAACAAGAGAATGCCTTTGCAGTCCACTGATTTTTCGTCAAACAATGGGATGACTAACAGATTCTCTTGCCCCCCTCGTCCTGAACTCCAAAGAGAGCGGCCGAGTCTCAGGGCCGTGCGCTTGGTGCCGCCTGCCGTTCGAGGTTGATCGTAACGAGAGTATTTTCCCGCACATGATCCGAACCGCCTTGTAACTTGAATCAGCGGGGCATCGCCGGCTACCATCATCGCAGGGCCGTCTCCTACTCCTATCACTCGGTAGAACAATCCGCCATGCACCTCGGTAATAAGTGGCGATACCATTCTAAGCTGCCTCCGATCAGGTTCCTTGATTTCATCTGTCCTGGCCGAAAGTTGTTCAATCGCCTTTAAGAGCAATGGAGTGATGACTTCCTGTGGTCTGGAAATGCCGACAGTCACTGTCTTGGCCTGATGGCGAATGGTATCTATGGGCCGCGTCATTTCTTCCAAGGCTTTGTTCAGGATGCCTATACCTTCTCCAACAACTGAGGCTGGTATTTCTCGCCACCATTCGTCGTACCTGAAGCCTGCATGAAACAATGCGAGAGAAGCCACAATTGACGCAGGCAAAGCAGTATTCATCTCGCCGCACTCGATCATTCCCATTACTTCATTCCACTTTGACCTGAAGGCTTCGGGGTTCCATTGGTGAGGATCTTCCAAGGCCTGGGTCAAAATGGAACGAATGCCTCGAAGCCTTTCCGCGCGTAGGTCTATCGCCTTGGCCGCATAAAACCCCCAAAGGTGGCCCGCAACTGTGGCTGGCACGAACCCCAACCCTGCCCCGATATACGGAACTTCTATGAGGCTTTCCGCATAATCGGCAAACCTTTTTTCACCGCGCGCGCAAATGACGAGAGGTTTACCATTGTGAGCCCGGAAGATGGCGACCTCCTTGGCAGTGTCTTGAACTATTTGCTCCGGCAGATCATTGGCAACTACTATGGTCAATGGTTCGGTCGAAAGATCTATGTGTTTCTTATCTTCTGTGAAATCACAAGGTATGGATTTGTAGCAGAGTTCACTCAACTTAATTCTAATCTCATCTGCAGCTATCTTGTTAGGACCGTTTCCCACTACGGCCCAGTTTCTGCTGCTGGGTCCATATTTTTCAGCCAAGTCGCTTATCTTGCCGCTATTGTCTAGAACCCACTGGATATGAACGGGAAGTCTCTCTAATTCCTCTACTTCCTGAAAAATCTCTTCATCCGTTAAGCTTTCAAACTCTCGAGCCAAGAGAAGGGCCATCAACTTCCCGGCAGCCACTTGTGAATAAAATGCCTTCGTCGAGGCAACCGCCATTTCTACGTCTCGGCCATCGCTGGTGTAACAATGAGAATCGGCCTTCTCCACTAGAGGAGAGTTCCGACGGTTGACAATGGCGTGTATCCAAGCCCCCTGTGATCCTGCTACATCTACTGTACGATTGGTGTCTGTGGTGGTTCCACTCTGCGAGATAGCTATCAGAAGCATGTCTACCAGGGGCTCCTCCGACAAAAAACCAGACATTTCGGATGCCTTACACCATCTCACGGACACTCGTGATCGAGCTAAAGCCTTTTCAACCAGGTGTGCAACTCCCATAGCAGCAACAGACGCGGTTCCTTGGCCTATCACCATAATGCGTCTAATTGGGGGCAAATGCGCATCGCGCAGGCGGCCCAGAAGGGTTCCGAATGATTCGTAGCCGTCTGTATTGAACTCGATCCTGTTGGCTATCTTGCGATATTTGCCTTTTATGGTCTTAATTACGCTGGCGGGAGCTTCCCGAATTTCTTTCTCGAAGTAATAGTCAAAAGATCCCCTGTAGATGTCTCTCGAGTGGATGTATATTGGTTCGGGCCTGGGCGAGAACGGCCCCAAATCTTCCAGAAAACGACCTGTAAGACTGTCGCCGGCCGCGGGGTCTGCTTCGAGGCAGACCTGTGTTCCACCTCTCTCAGTACCGGAAAGGCTATACGACCGGCGAGTATGCGAAGCCAATCCATAAACTTCCGAGGCAATTATCAAGCCATCATGAATCTTACCGACGAATAGGCTTTGGCCACTACCCTTCTCTCCAAGGAAAAGCGCCTGTGGGTGATGAGGATGCTGCATCACAATGGCCAGAGATCCTTCGCATTTGTTCATCAGTGCAGAAAATTTGTCACTCGGAATATCCGACGGATCAGTTCCCAGTCGATAGAAAACAGGAAGTATTTTGGCATCCGTGGTGATTGAAGGGTCAATGTTGTACCCCTGACCATGGACTACTGTCTCCAGAAGCTGCTGATAATTGTCCACGTCGCCATTGAGAACAAACTGGGCCGGCTTATCGCCAACAGTGGGTTCATGTTCCTTCCCAAAGAGGATACCGTCCACCGGATGACAGTTCGCCAAGCTAATTATTCCATTTGAAGCCCATCGTGTGTGCGCTATTATGTTAATATGCTCAACGAGACCTGCAACCTTCCATAAAAGCTCGTCTTTACGAATCGCCTGTCTTAGGCCGGCCGTATTGTCTCCCAGTCTTCCAACCAGATTGGCAATCTTATACACAAAAGTAATGACTATTCTTCCATCTGACAGCGCTACAGTCCGGATGTTACTTTTTACGCCGTGCTCGATTTTTTCCATCTCAAATGATTCTACAAGAATATCTCCATAGTCGCCGGCGTTCCGATTCAATCCGTCTGACACCATGCACTGTACAGCTATTCCCGCCGAATCACGTCCTCTCACCTCAAGACGATCCAAATTCGCCAAAACCTGTTCCACCGCCCAAGCCGTAAAATGCGCAGATCGCTCGGCACTCGGCCGGCGCCTGGACAAGGGGAGCAATGCCGTTGTTCTTGACGAAGATCCCAAAACCTCGTGCCTGAGCTGCCAGGAAAAGTCTCTGGCAGACTCGGCTACTTGTTCCAAATTTTCAACTCTGCCATTTTCACCCATCAAAGTTTCTATTCTGTGATGAACTGCGTCCAATAAATCGGCTAGTCGCTTGACCTTTTCCAAGGTCTCTCTCTCCGCCACTAATTGAAGGTGTAGCCCAAAGGACATCAGATCATCAAACCGGTATGCCAGTTCACCCAGGGGGCAGTCCAAATTGAGGCTCTCAACAGGTGCGGAGGATATTGCCGTAAATTGTTGGAGAATGCCGTCGATCCAAGACGTGTCAAATTCTTCCCGCCAGCGGTTGTTACTGATAAAGCCTGCTATTCCACACACTAAAACATCCTTTCGATGCCCTGCTACTGATTCCCTGGAGGGGAAGTTTTTTGGGGGAGAGGAGAAGGCTTTGATTTAATTGAAGGGACCAAAGAGGTGGGACGAAAGATGCTCTTGAGATCCGAACATGTGGAGGCTGAAATCAGTCCTTCAGCTTCCAGTTTCGTAAGCCGATCTTTTTTCGCTTTGGCGTCTGCTTTCAAGAAAGAAGGGTCCGAGACCAATAGCCGCCAAGCCGGGAGCTTTTCGAGTTCTCTCCTACTCTGGGCCGTAATAAGTCCTTTTCGCTCGATGTCTCTCAGCTTGTATAGCCGCTCCAAGGGGGAAGCCTGCTGGTAGTCCTTGTCCATGGCCAAGGCCTCGGCCACTAGAATCGTTTCAATTGGCACACGGTAATGCCAGCCCACCAGTTTTCCGTCTTCCAGTTTCTTTAGAATGCTCAGAGCTTCAAAGGGTGATGTGGTCTCGTATCCTTTTGAGCCGGAAAGAATTGCTCCGCCGTAAAGCCTGGCGTATGCCAAAGCCACTGACCCGTCTAAAAGGTTCTTTTCTTCAAGTTTCGAAATAATCTCGAGCCTCTTTTGAGGTGATGACTTAAGGTAGGCTGTCTTATTCACAAGATACTCCGCGAGTAATATGCGGTTCAGAAAGTCTCGCGGAATTTTCAGTTGGCTGAGCTTTTCGTCACTGGTCAGGTCTGTCCAGCGTTTCAATCTTTCGAGTGGATCAGTGGGTTCCCTGAGATATTGATCTCCCCAATCCAGGAGCAGAAACGACATGTCCGATGGTTTGAGCTTCTTTTCATGGAGAAGATCAGAAGCCAGCCTGAGGCTGGACAACGGGTCCTTTCCCCTGAATTGAGGAGACTCAATAACCCCGGATACCAGGTCGACAACTTCGAAGCCTTCAGCCAAGCTCAATGACAAAACAAACGAGATTCCCATAGCCCAAACAAGTAGACACCGGAAAAGAATGCTTTTGATTCTATGGAGGCTTATCATGGGAAACGAATCCTGCCGGCGGCAAGTTAGGATCACCTGCAATCGTCGCTTATTTCTTCAGCAGGAGCGATATTAGAATAAAACAGAAGTCATGGAAAGCAATTTCTGGAAGAGTAGCACGCTTGAGACTGATATGCTACGATATGCATTTATTATGGTGGAAATTCAGAGTCTCAGAAGAATACAATTCTGATCATAAATCACATAATACCATTAATTAAACTAATAACATAGCCCATTTCCTCAGTCATTTCAAGTCACATTGGGGCACGTTAATTCACATTGAAAGTAATCTGTTAAGAGAAATGTGACGTTTCTGTGCATGCCAAATTAACCTAACAAGGAACTTTAACAGCTTCCACTAACCGCTATCTCGATTAACCAATAATGTTATCTACTCGTTCCTGGTAGTCGGCCCAGAGCTAAGAAGGGGATGAACCCCTATCTTTTCTGAGAGAGTACGCGTACCCTCCACTACCTTCTCCAGAAATCTCATTTCTTGTCTTGACACAGCGGTCCACCTCAGGTGAGCCATATTCCCATATTTTGCGATGCTTCGGGCTTCGGCATAAGAAAAATAAGTTGACTGTCATCTTGCTTTAACCCATTAATCAATTTTTCAAAATAGTGCACTCAAGACCCCACCCACCCGCACATACATAGCTTCCCTCAGGAGGAACCTGACATGCAAGACGATGAAAAGACCAAAGAACAGCTTATCGATGAATTGAATAAGTTACGTCGAAAGGTAGAAGAGGTTCCAGATGGTGAAACTACCCCCCAACCAGCCCAGCTCGAAGAATCTACGGTACAAGACCAGGTGGGAAGTCTTACAGGTCCCAAAACTGTTTTGTCTATGACTGAATTAGAACAGGGTGAGGCGGAACTACCTAATCTTCAGAGAAATTTGGAATCACTATGGGAATTGGTGAGACTTCAAGATGAAGGTCTTAAGGTTATAGCAGATTACGTGCTTGAACAAATTACAACAATGAGTATGAGCCAGTATGGTTTTTATGGCTTTATAAACAACGATGAGACGGAAATGACAATCTATTCTTGGTCAAAAGCAGCCATGCAAGAATGTCAAATCGATGAAAAACCTATTGTCTATCCCATCGCACAAGCCGGGGTTTGGGGGGATGCTGTACGAAAACGGCGGATTATAGCAATAAACAACTATAACCGGGATTTCGAGGGTAAAAAAGGATTGCCTAAAGGGCATATGAGCCTGACTAGGTTGCTTTCAATACCTATTTTCAGCAAAGGCAAAATAGTAGTAGTTGGGGCTGTTGCAAACAAAGATTCCCAATACACGATGGATGATATCAGACATCTTGAGGCATTTCTTAGTAATGCGCAGGTAATAATTGAAAGAAAACGGTTTGAGAACGATTTGAGGAGGCATCAGAAGCACCTCGAAGAAACGGTTGAGGAACGTACCGCTGAACTCAAGCAAGCCCAACAAGCGCTACTCAAAAGCACAAAGCAGTATCAAGCAATTTTTGAAAATGCTTCCGTGGGGATTGATATTGTTGATGAGAGAGGCTTTTTTCAGGTAGTTAATCCAGCTCTGCTCAAAACGCTTGGATATACCCAAGAGGAAATGGTCAGACTCACAAACTTGGACATAACACATCCCGAGGATAGAGAAATCTCGAAGCGAAACTTGGAAGGCGTACTGAGGGGAAATATCAACACCTACAGAATTGAAAAACGTTTTGTGAGAAAAGACGGGACTGTAATGTGGGGAAACCTATCAGTTGCCGGTATTAGGGACTCTGATGGCAAGTGTAGACAGGTTGTTGGTGTAATAGGAGACATAACCAGACGGAAGGAGGCCGAGCAGGAAAGAGAAAACCTCAGAGCCCAGCTTCTTCAGTCACAAAAGATGGAAACAATGGGGACATTAGCCGCAGGTATTGCCCACGATTTCAACAACATGCTCGCCGTGATACTTGGTTACTCGTCTATGCTCCTTGCAGATAAGAATGAAAAAGACCCGGAGTACGAAGGACTCCAGAAAATAGTAAAAACGTCTGAAGATGCCGCAGACCTTGTCCAGAGGATTCGCATATTCGGCAGAAGGGCTGAAATGGATCTTGTTCCCCTGGACCTGAACCATCAAATTGATGAGGTGACGAAGCTCCTGTCGCATACTTTGCCCAAGACGATTGACATTGAGATTCATCTTACAAAGGACCCGGTAATTATTAAAGCTGACTCCTCCCAAATTGCCCAGATGGTAATGAACCTTGCCGTCAATGCAGGTGAAGCAATGCCACAGGCAGGAAGATTATCTATTCTGACCGAGAACATCGTACTGGACGATGATTATTGCCGATTACTTATGGGAGTAAAACCCGGTCCACACGTCATGCTCACAGTGTCAGATACAGGTCGAGGAATAGACAAAGGCTTGATGGAAAGGATATTCGACCCCTTCTACTCTACAAAAATGAGAGACTACCACAAGGGGACAGGTCTTGGGTTATCGGTCGTACAAGGAATCGTGCAGCAGCATGGGGGACACATAACCGTTGAGAGTGAAGTCGGCCAAGGTACCACCTTCAGGATGTACTTTCCTGCACTGGAAGTTGAAAAAGTACCTGAATATGTGGAGAAGGAAATTCCTTATCCTGCCGGTGGTAACGAAACCATTCTCCTGGTTGAGGATTGGGAAATGGTGAGAGAACTTGGCGTAACCATTCTCGAAAAATTCGGTTACACAGTCCTCAGTGCGGGTGATGGACAAGAGGCCCTAGAGGTGTATGAGAAGGAGCAAGGGAATATTTCTCTCGTGATACTGGATATCCTTATGCCTCGGATGGATGGCAAGGAGTGCCTTGAGGGACTCCTTCGGATTAATCCAGCCGTGAAAGTTATTATTTCGAGTGGTGTAGGTCACTATGACTTGATTAATGATATAGTCAAGATTGGTGCAAAGGGTGCCGTGAACAAGCCATACAGCATGAGACAACTTCTGGGGATGGTTCGTGAGGTTTTGGATGGGGATTGAGCGTCACCTTGGTTCTGTCCATTGAATTTGAAATTTTACAAGTATTTCAAAGGCACCCCCACATCACAAGAGGGCAAGGAATGCCGTCAGTCCATGGTCACGAAACAAAATGCCGAAGGTCTGCGCATTGAGGAACTCATTGGTCAGATACTTGGTGGCGCCCGCCTCTTTCTTTCCGGTGGTCAGGAACAGTCTTTTATTGGGCTCAAGGAAGGCGTGGAAGATGCCGCCAAACAGGTCCTCAACCGTCTTTACCCAAAATTCAACGACGGCGACTCCGCTAAGTGGCCCCAGGTGTACAAGAAAGCCAAAGATGGCTCTCCCAGCGCACTGGAACAAGTCGGATTTACCGGCGACCCGCAGAACCACCCGGTGGCGGCAGCGATCATCGCCTTCATGGGCTCCGGAAAGACGGGCTTGGAGATCCGCAAGAAATTCAACGCTTCTCCCTATGGCTGGCCCCAGGACGCGATTGACGGCGTCCTGACCACTCTGCTGGCGAGCAACCATCTCAGCGCCCGCATTAACGGGAACCCGCTTTCGCTGGTAGAGGTGGACCAGAAAAAGCTCGGGCAGGCGACGTTTCGCACCGAGAGCCCGGTCCTTACAGCCGTCCAGAAACTTGCCATCCGCAAACTATTCCAGGAAGCGGGTCTTCCGAAAATCATTCCTGGCAACGAACCCGCCGACGCACTCCGTTTTCTCGATCACGCCAAAGTGATTGCCGCGCATGCGGGCGGGGACGCACCCGCCCCCATGTCTCCCGCCGCGCCGGACCTAACCGCCCTGGAGTCCCACTCCGGCAATGATCTTCTCATGGCACTGCACGATCAGTGGGATGCCCTCCTGGCGAAGATCAAAACATGGCAAGGCACCGGAAAAGAGATCACCAAGCGTCTTCCTGCCTTTACCCTGACCGAAAAGCTTGTTGCCCAAGCCATTGGTCCGGCTGAGCAGGCCGAGTGGTCTGCTACCCTTATCGCCATTCGCGCCAATCGCTCCCTGCTGGATGATCCTGATCCGGTCTCGCACGTTCTCAAAGCGGCAGCCAATGCGCTGCGTGCCGGTCTCGCCTATGCACACAAGACCCATACCGACATGTTTGTGGCTCAGACAGCGCGGATTAACAGTAACGCGGCATGGCGGAAGATCACGGAAGAGAAACGTCAAGCCCTGCTGTCGAGTGCTGGGGCATTGCAGCGAACCGCTCCCGTCACAGGTTCCGATGAACAACTCCGATCTGCTCTTCAGTCAAGTCCCTTGGCTAACTGGTGGTCACAGACCGATGCATTGGCCGCCCAGTTCGATAAGGCCCTTGCCGCCGCCATCATTGAAGCAGAGCCCAAGGCCCGGCGCGTCACGCTTGCCTCTGCCACAATTCATGACCAAACAGAACTTGATGCCTGGTTAAATAAATCCAAAACCGCCATCGAAGCCGCCCTGAAAGACGGCCCGGTGATTCTCTGAGGACTTTAACCATGCCAACAAAAATTAAATCAACCAGTTTAACTGTGAACGAAGGCAAAGAATTATCCAGATTACTTGTCTCGCTTCAGGCGATTATCCACGCCGCTCGCCAGCAAGCCCTGCGAACCGTTGATGTGATCCAAGTTAAGACCTGTTGGTCTGTTGGTCACCACATCGTCGAGTTTGAGCAAGCAGGCATATCTCGTGCAGATTACGGCAAGCGATTGATTGCTCAATTAGCCGAAAAACTTACCGCAGAGTTTGGAAAAGGTTTTGATGCTTCTAACCTCCGTTACATGAGGCTGTTCTATCAGGCGTTCCCAAATTGTGACGCACTGCGTCACGAATTGAGTTGGACCCATTACCGCTCACTACTCCGGGTAGAAGATGCCGCGGCCCGTCAGTGGTATATGGATGAGGCCGTAAGCCAAAACTGGAGCACACACGCTCTTGATCGACAAATCGGCACGCTCTATTATGAGCGCCTTCTCGCCAGCCAGGACCGCCAGTCCGTTCGCGAAGAAGCCGCAGAAAATATCGCCGCTCTGGCGGTCACGCCTCGCAATTTCGTCCGCGATCCGGTGCTGCTTGAATTCCTTGGTCTGCCCAACACCGGAAAGCTCCTCGAATCCAAACTCGAAGACGCCCTCATCGAAAATCTCCAAGCCTTTCTGCTCGAACTGGGCAAGGGTTTCGCCTTTGTCGCTCGCCAGGAACGCATCAGCACCGAATCGAAGGACTTTTACATCGACCTCGTCTTCTACAATTACCTGCTCAAATGCTTTGTCCTCTTCGATCTGAAAACCAATGAATTGATAATCATCAGGACATTGGGCAAATGGATATGTATGTGCGCATGTATGATGGCTTGCGACGTGGCCCTGAGGACAATCCCACTGTCGGTATCATTCTCTGTGCTCGAAAAGACAAGTCTGTCGTTCGTTACTCCGTTCTCCATGGGAACGAACAACTCTTCGCCAGCAAATACAAGCTCGTCCTCCCCACGGAAGAAGAACTCCGGGCCGAACTCGTCCGCGAACAGATTTTCATTGCTAATCACCAAGGTGATTTTCCCCTATGACAACATCACTTTCTAAAGAACATCGCCGACTGCTCGAAAAGACCACCGCTGATGCCCGCATCCTGGCGGAGGCGGCTTGTCGGGCAGCGCTGGAAAACCTTGCCGTTCATGAAAAGGAATATCGCGCCCACATGAGCGTCGAGCAACGCCTGCTCCGCAATCGCCTTCGCTCTAAGGGCCGCGCCCTTGGGGATAAGCGCGACGAACGCTCTGGTATTCAAGACATTCGCCACCTCTTTGAACTGGCCGCCTACGAGCACTGGCACCGGTTGCTATTCACACGCTTCCTTACGGAGAACCACCTCCTCATCAGCGACGAGGCCAGTGGCGCCGTTCCCGTGACTCTTGAGGAATGCGAAGAACTCGCTCCGGAACTCGGTGCCCGTGATGGGCTCGATCTGGCCTGCCGATTCGCCAGACTCACACTTCCCGGTGTTTTCCGAAGTGGCGACCCGGTACTTGATCTTCCAATTGCTCTCAACGACCAGGTGGAGCTGCGCGAACTGCTCGGAGCCCTCCCATCGGAAGCATTCCGCGCCGACGACGCCCTCGGTTGGACCTACCAATTCTGGCAAGCTCAGCGGAAGGATGAGGTCAACAAGTCCGGCAAAAAGATCGGCGCTGATGAACTCTCACCCGTCACCCAGATCTTTACCGAAGATTATATGGTGGAGTTCCTCCTTCACAATACCCTCGGTGCGTGGTGGGCTGGCAAGATTGGACCGATCAAGGCTGACTCCGAAGAAGAAGCGCGCCGTGCCGTTTCGCTGCAGTCGAAGGACGGCCTCCCCGGCAGCGACTGGAAATATCTCCGATTTGTAAAGGTAGCCGGAGCTTCCAGCTCCGGTAATTTAAATCCGGAGCTGGAAGCTCCGGCTACTTTCACGGACTGGGATACTCTTACCATCCGGAAGGGGGACAATCTTCCGCACTGGAGTTGCGATAATGCAATTTACCATGTTTCCTTTAGACTATCTGACTCCATACCCGTTTCTAAGCGTGATGAATGGCTGCGGGAGCGGGAAGATATTTTCGCGAACGCCCGTCGGCAAGGGAGAGCACTTTCCGAACCGGAACAGAAGCGCTTGCAATATCTGTATTCGGAGAAGATTGAGACTTATCTTGATTCCGGGCAGGGTGAATGCTGGTTAGCCGGAGCGGAAATTGCAGCCATTGTCGAGAATGCCCTGAAACATTTCGATGGACAGCGTTATCGCTTGCACACGTATAGTGTTATGCCCAACCACGTCCATGTGATTGTGGAACCGGTCAATGGCAATGAACTCGAAGCGATCATTCATAGCTGGAAATCGTTCACTGCGAATGAAGCCAACAAAGCCCTGAAAAGGAGCGGCCGGTTTTGGCAGCACGAGCCTTATGACCACATCATCCGTAATGAGAGAGAGTATTGCTTTCAGCTTCAGTATGTGTGGGATAATCCGGACAAGGCTGGGGTTACTGCACGCAGATGGAGACTGGTGGCCGGAGCATCCTGCTCCGGATTTGCATCACCGGAGCAGGATGCTCCGGCCACTATCTGGCTTCCCGCCGCAGGCACCTTTGACGGCTGGCCAAAATCTGCGCGCCTGATTCGACTGCTTGACCCCTGTATGGGGAGCGGTCACTTCCTGGTGTTTGCCCTGCCACTGCTCGTTCGTCTGCGCATGGAGGAAGAAAAACTCAGCGCGAAAGCCGCAGTGATTGCGGTGCTGAAGGACAACATTCACGGCCTGGAACTTGACGAACGCTGCACGCAGATTGCCGCCTTCAATGTTGCGCTGTCGACGTGGAAACTGGCGGGGTATCAAATGCTGCCCAACCTCAACTTGGCATGCTCTGGTCTTGCACCAATTGCAACCGAGGCGGAGTGGATGGCGCTTGCGGGTGACAATGATAGACTCAAGCTCGGCATGAAGCGGTTGTATGGTCTTTTCAAAGATGCCCCGGTGCTGGGCAGCCTCATCAACCCCCGCGCCCAGTGCGGGGATCTCATAGAGGCCGATTTCCACGAAATGGCACCGCTGCTCACTACCGCGCTTGCTCCCAGCGACAACCAAAAAGCCAAATCAGAAAATGATGCCGTCGAGCTGGCCGTCATCGCACAAGGTCTTGCCAAAGCCGCCGAGTTGCTCGCCGGGCAATTCACCCTCATCATCACAAACGTGCCTTACCTCGGTCGTGGCAAACAGGATGATGTGCTAAAGGACTACTGCGGTCGCGTTCATCCCGAAGCCAAGGCCGACCTGGCCACTTGTTGCATGGAGCGATGTCTCGACTTCTGCGCTCCCGGTGGGTGCGCTTCACTGGTCACGCCGCAGAACTGGCTATTTTTGGGAAGTTACGAAGATTATCGGAGTAAAATACTAAGAACGACGACATGGAATTTTATCGCGAGACTGGGATTTAAAGCTTTCGAAGCTCCGATGTATGACTTCAACGTCATGCTTGCAACTTTTTCAAAACAACATCCCGAAAAATCGGGATTGTTGGTCCAATGGGACGTTGGGAACGAGACAGAATCGCCTGCCTCCCACCGCTCAATCGTGAGCAACCTGCCGCCGCACGTTTGCGATCCCTGCTCGTCGCCGCTTTTAAAGTGGCCGGAGCATCTTGCTCCGGTGATGCAAATCCGGAGCTGGAAGCTCCGACCACCTTATTCGACGAGCGCGCCCTGATCGCCGCCGCCGGGTTGAAGGGCAGCAAATCAAAAACGCTCGAAGACTGGTTGCACGACGAGTTTTTTGAACAGCACGCCAAGCTCTTCCACAACCGCCCATTTATCTGGCACCTCTGGGACGGCAGCTCCGATGGCTTCCACGCCCTGGTCAACTACCACCGGCTGACCATGCCACGCTGCAAAAGCTGACCTACAGCTACCTCGGTAACTGGATTCAGCAGCAGTCCGATGATGCCAAAGCCGACAAACCCGGCGCTGCCAAGCGCCTTGGGGCAGCCAACGCCCTCCAGACCAAGCTCGCCGCCATACTCGAAGGCGAGGCCCCACTTGACATATTCGTCCGCTGGAAACCCCTCAAAGACCAGGCTCAAGGCTGGAATCCCGACATCAATGACGGTATCCGCCAAAACATCCGACCCTTCCTGTTAGCCCAACTTCGACACTAACGACGGTTAACTTGTTGTTATTGTAGGATTTGGTCATTTTATTTGGCACTACATATTTTCATCTTTCCTGATCCATGTCCTCACGGGGGAGATGATCGTCTTGGG
>Ga0247841_10001229_pt1 | contig 59707 bp, 47 predicted proteins | sample LaCruzMarch2015__2_FD_192410 | JGI IMG/M metagenome (GOLD analysis project Ga0247841, IMG submission 192410) | Freshwater microbial communities from meromictic Lake La Cruz, Castile-La Mancha, Spain - LaCruzMarch2015_18m | ecosystem: Environmental > Aquatic > Freshwater > Lake | place: Spain...
CCCCTGCCCGGGCAGGGGGCAAGAACCTACTCTAAAGCACTGGTAGTCAAGATAAAGAAGATTGGTCTTGACAAGAAGAATATCCCCTAAAAACATTAAAGTGTCAACTCAAATCAGGAAACATCACCTGATTTATTGCCAATTTAGTTTATACTATAAACATGCTTGTCTAATGCAAAAATATTATATACAAAAGTATTGAATACATTAAAATATGGTGGCATAATGAAATGATTATGAGGAATAACAATCCTCATTATTGCGCAATTGTAAGGATTGTTAGAATTGATAAGAGTTACTTATAGAAATCCTGTTGATGACTCTAATTCGTTATCCAGAGACTTTCAGAGTCGATAGCGGTGGATTATTTTCTTTACGAAACAGGCTGCCTTCTTAATTTTGACACAAGATAAATATTTAAAACAATGCAAATGTGGATACATTCGCCCCGAATGTATAAAAAAACAGACGAGGCGTCCGTTACTACGATACTTTTACGGAGTATGAATGATTGAAGTAAAAAACCTAAGCAAGAGCTTTGTTCAAAAGAACGGTAATTTGTTTTATGCTGTGGAAAATCTGTCTTTTACTGCCGGAGATGGCGAGATTGTCTGTCTTTTGGGAGTGAACGGAGCCGGAAAGACAACCACGATGAGGATTTTATCCACGGTGTTCAAACCCAGCTCAGGAACTGCCACAGTCAATGGTTATGACATTTTGCGCGAGTCACAGAAAGTGCGGGAAAATCTGGGCTTTCTTTCAGGTGACACCGGACTGTATAATCGTTTAACCAGCCGGGAGTTTATCACTTATTTTGGCAGATTATATGGAATAACTGATGCGCGGATTTCAGCCCGTATCAATGAAATGGCGGAAATCCTGGATATGAAAGACTTTTTAGACAAAAAGATTGACTTCCTCTCCTCAGGTATGAAACAAAAGGTCTCTATCGTGCGTTCCATCATACACGACCCCCCTGTGATGATATTTGATGAGCCCACTTCCGGATTGGATATTCTCACCGCCAGAAACATCGTGTCCTTTATCCGTGAATGCAAACAACGCGGAAAATGTGTGCTCTTCAGCACTCACATTATGAGAGAAGCAGAAAGAATTGCCGACAGAATTGTTATGATTCACAAGGGTAAACTTCTGACCGAGGGCAAACTGGAAGATTTGCGCACCGTAGCGGGACAGCAGGATTTGGACGATATATTTGTCACCTATGTAAACAGGCATGATGCGGAAACGGAGGTGATGTCCCATGAATTTTAAGAGAGCTTTAATCGTTTACAAAAAAGAAATGCTGGAAATGTTCCGTGACAAGCGCACTATCTTTTCCACGATAATATTGCCCTTCATTCTTTACCCGCTGCTTTTTATCGGAACTGTCTCTTTGATGTCCCGCCAAAACCTCAAACTGGAAGAACAAGGCGCAACGGTCGCTCTGGTGGATTCTGTTAAAACTGATGCCACCAAAGTCATCATTGACCAATTGAAACAAATCAAGTATTTCACCTACGTTTCCTATACGGCTGACACGAATAAACAGTATAAAAACAAATACGTCCACGCCGTCATAGCCTTGACGGATTCAATTCAGACAGGCGGTATCCCGGTCTATAAAGTCACAATTACTTTGGATAAATCCACCGACCGCGGTAAAATGATGTATGACAAGTTTTTCAAGGTGCTAAAATCATCCGAGCTGGAAATCCTCAAAAAACGTCTGGCAGAAAAAGGCATCAGCGCTGAAATTGTCAGCACGCTCAATATCTATCAGAATGATACTTCCACCTCGCAAAAGAAGCTGGGCTCGCTGCTCGGAGCAATATTGCCCTATTTACTGATTATGCTTCTGGTGGCAGGCGCTTCAGTGGTGGCAGGAGATTTGGTCGCAGGTGAAAAAGAACGCAAGACATTGGAAACCTTGATTGTCTCCTCTGCGCACAGAAACGAAATCGTGATGGGCAAATATCTGACCGTGATTACTTTTGCACTGATAAACGTTGCGGTGAATTTGATCAGCCTCTATTTCTCCATGCGCAATATCGCCAGCCAAAGCGGCTTGCAGATGGCAGGAGTAAAATTCCCTCTGGACGGTTTCCTGATTCTGTTTTTGGCTCTGATACCACTGGCTACGCTTTATGCGGCTGTGTTGCTTTCCATCTCAACCTTTTCACGTAATATGAAAGAAGCCCGCAGCTACGAACAGCCGATATTGCTGGTCTCGATGTTGCTTGCCATGAGTAGTTTCTTTCCTGCGATTGAGCTGAATAACGGTCTGGCTTTAATTCCGGTTATCAATATCTCGCTGCTATTCAAAGCCGTAATGATAAGTGATTATAAACTAACCCATCTGTTCCTGACGATTGGCTCAACTCTGATTCTGGATGTCATTGCCATAATCGTGACCATCAAGCTGTTTAATAACGAGTCTGTGCTTTTCCGCTCTGATGTTGATTCGAGTTTGAAAAACGTTAAGAAAAACAAAGGCGTATTTTTCACTCCCTATTACGGAATGATATATTATATCGCAGCCTTGCTGGCATTGTATTACATCGGGAGTAAGTTTCAGTTAAAAAGCATTTCAAAGGGGCTAATCCAGACGCAGATATTCATGATTCTATTGCCTGTCCTGGTAATCCTCAGAATTATCAAAGCAGATTACAAAACTGTCCTGCGAATGAATGCAACCAAAGCGGTGAACTTTCTCATAGTGCCTTTCATAGCTGTAAGCGGAGCAATCATTGTGACGTTGCTGAGTCAATTGATCAATCTGATTTATCCCTTCCCGTCAGAATATTTGAAAGCGTTAGAGTCATTGATGAAGATGCCGGGACTCAAGCTATGGCAGTTATATGCAATTATCGCTATCCTGCCCGGGATATGTGAAGAGCTGATGTTCAGAGGTTTTATTTTCCGGTTCTTTGAAAATCAGGGCAAATGGATGGCAATTCTAATCAGTGCCATCTTGTTTGCTGTCTTTCATTTGGACCCCTACCGTTTTGTACCGGTGTTATTACTGGGAATACTGCTTGCCTGGCTGATGGTCAAATCCGGCAGTATCTACGTAAGTATGTTTTCCCATGCTTTGAATAATGCGCTGGCTCTGACTTTTTCACAGTTTGAGAGTACCGGTTTGATCAGGAAAATGCTGATTTCCAATGACAATCTGAATTGGTGGCTGGCAATTCCGGCAGTTATTATCTTGACGGTTTCACTCTATACATTTAATCACGTAAACAAAAAGAATGATGCAGACTCATTCAGTTTGGGAGTAAGATAATGTGCGGAATAGTCGGATACATCGGAAAACGCAATGCCATGCCAATCGTAATAGAGGCACTAAAACGTCTGGAATATAGAGGTTATGACAGCTCAGGCTGTGCAATTTTGCATAATAACGAGCTTTTGGTTATCAAGAGACAAGGTAAAATCATCGAATTGGAGCGTTCCATCCCTGAACCAAATAAATGCACCGGGACTATCGGAATTGCGCATACAAGGTGGGCAACGCACGGCGAACCCAATGAGCTCAATGCTCATCCCCAGGTGGATTGTCACAACAAGATTGCGATTGTGCATAACGGCATAATTGAGAACTATAAACCCATCAGAGAAAGACTGCTGCAGCTAGGACATACTTTCACCAGCAACACCGATACCGAAGTTGTGGTTCATCTGATTGAGGAATTTATCAAGTCTGGTTCAAATCTGGAAGACGCAGTCAGAGAAACCATCAAAATTGTGGAAGGCACCTATGGACTTGTCATCATATCATTATTGGAACCGGATAAACTGATTGCCATCCGCAAAGGCAGTCCTCTGATTATTGGGATTGGAGAGGACGAATATTTTGTCACTTCAGACGTCAGCGCTATAATGATACACACAAAGAAGGTTATCTATCTGCAGGATGATGAAATCTGCACTATCACCAAGGATGGTTATAACATTACAACTCTGGATAAGCAAGCTGTCAAACATGAGATTTCTTTGATTGATTGGGATATAGCTGCCATTGAAAAAGGCGATTTCAAGCACTTTATGCTCAAGGAAATCTTTGAGCAGCCGGTGACAATTGAAAATGCTTATCGCGGACGCATAAATGAACAAATCAGTTCCACACGTTTGGGCGGATTAAACTTAACAGGCTCGGAGCTGCGGCGGATAAAGAAAATCCAGCTCATTGCCTGCGGTACTTCCTATCACTCTGCTCTCATCGGGAAATACATCATAGAAGATATGGCACGCATCTCTGTCGAAGTTGAATACGCTTCAGAATACAGATATAGAAATCCGATAGTTCCGGAAGACACTTTGGTCTTTGTCATCAGCCAATCCGGAGAAACCGCTGATACTCTGGCAGCCATGCGTGAAGCCAAAGCCAAAGGCGCACTGGTGATGGGTATTACCAATGTGGTTGGAAGCACGATAGCGCGTGAATCAGACGGTGGAATTTACGTCCACGCAGGTAGTGAAATCGGAGTAGCTTCCACCAAAGCTTTCACTTCGCAAGTAACCATCCTTGCTTTGCTGGCAATCTTGTTTGGCAGAATGCGCAGTATATCACCGCTTCAGGGCTTGGAATATACCCGTGAACTGGAAGCAATACCTGCCAAAGTGGAAAAGATATTGGCCCAGAATGACAAAATCAGGGAAATTGCCAAAAGCATCATGAATTCTACCAATGCACTCTATCTGGGCAGAGGTTTAAACTTTCCTGTTGCTCTGGAAGGAGCGCTAAAACTAAAAGAAATTTCCTATATCCACGCCGAAGGCTATCCTGCCGCTGAAATGAAGCACGGACCGATAGCTCTGATTGATGAAAACATGCCCGTAATCGTTGTAGCCACAAAAGACCCGCTTTATGATAAAGTCTATTCCAATTTGCAGGAAGTCCGAGCCAGAAAAGCCAGACTCATCACCATTGCCACTGAAGGTGATGAACAACTGCATTTGATTTCAGAAAACGTTATCTACATACCTGATACGCTTACGAATCTGCAGCCGCTTTTGACAGTGATTCCGCTCCAGTTACTGGCATATCATGTGGCAGATTTGCGAGGCTTGGACGTTGACCAACCCCGAAATTTGGCAAAGAGCGTCACTGTTGAATAAAACTGTCATAACCTTCACTTAGATGCATTATTACCTTGGAATTGACCCCGGACGCAGAGGTGGACTTGCTCTCATAGATGAGCATAAAAACCTGATATATATTGAACCCATGCCATTACTAAGCAATGGTTACAATTACGAACTATTATTCAAAATGATTGAGAAACTCCCTGAAAATACAGTTATCATACTTGAACTAAAGCCCGGTGTAATGGAAAAATCAGCCAGCCCAACCACCAGCTTTGGCTTTCATTGCGGAGCATTGTATGGCATCTGCATCAATCACAACCCGGTGATAGTTTCACCCAAAACCTGGAAGAATGAATTTGATGTATTCCGTAATTATAAAGAAACCCGGCATGATATGAAATTGCGTTCTATCCATGAAGCTGAGAAGCTGTTCAAAAAAACTTTCAAGAAGAATGAAGATGGACTTGCCGAAGCCTTGTTACTGGCTGAATATGGCAGAAGACATAAGCTATGAGTGTTTTAAATCAATCAGAAATTACGGAGCAATATACTGCTACACACCTGATATGCGATAGTTCATATCCCCTTATCACCAATTCCACTCTGGAAGAAGAAGCGATGCTCTATAACCTTGATGCTGATGCGATTGCAACTCTTTGTGAGCAATACCTCACGCTTACAGGAAAACCGCTGAACTTATCGAGTGACATTTCAGCTTTATCGGGTGGACAAAAAGTCATCCTGATGGCTCTTTTAGCTTTGTTTTCTCCCGCTGACCGCTTTCTTTTCGTCAATCTTGTAGCGGATTTGGATAAGGAACGCACAGAGGCAATGCTTATCTTGATTGAAAAATACCGTATAATCAAGACTGAGATTTTACTGGTTTAGTGCCATGAATTGGATTGTCCCTGCTTCAACCTACTCAGTTTGGTCAGATTTCTCAATAGAAGTATCCAAAGACTTTACTTTTGAGAGCGGAAGATATTACCAGCTCACAGGTGATAACGGTTCAGGTAAATCGTCTTTCATCAAGAGAATACTCATTCCTCAATTACTGATTAACCAGGCACAACAATATGTGTTATACATCGAACAACAAATCCAGAGCCAGTTCGATGCTATAAAGGCTTATGCTGCACTGCAGAAACCTCCGGTGCAGATACACACTTTTGCGGAGATGATTGATTTCCAGCTGCAAAAACTCTCAGAGCAATTAAAAGATCAGTACAGACCTTGCTTTTTCATCATAGACGAATGCCAATCTATCCAGAGGATAGTTCAAACCCTATCCCACCTCAAAGTTAAACAATATTGTCTCTTGTACGTTTCACACCGGATTTGTGAGATTGCAATAAAAGAAGATATCATCAGTCTTAAATTAGATATCGTCAATGAAAGGCTCTCAAAGCTATGACCGCAATCCTGAAGTTGATTGCCTTTTTCCTATTGTTATTAGTATTCATCTATGAATCCAGTCTGCTTTATGTTGATAACCTCAATTTCCAGATTATTTGTCTATGCGTGGTGCTGATGGCTTGTCTGATTAGATTTGGTAAAACCAAAATGTTAAATGAAATCAGACTATTACTGCCCTTTATTGTTACAATGTTGAGCGTATATCTGCTGTTAGGTGTGCTTGGAATCAAAGTAAAAAGCTCACAAAGCAGCATTTTTATGTATTGGCTAAAGTATGGTTTGAGCAGAACTATCTTGTTTATTAACACCATGTTTTTTATTCAGGTCTTGTTGTCCTATATCTCGATGCAGGACATCCTGTCCCTGCCCATGAAGATGACTAAAAAGAGGTATTTACTATTGGGCAGAGCCTTGTTTGTGCATTCAATTCAATATATCGAAGCACTGGAGTTTCATTTGAAACTAATACCGGAATACCAAAAGCACAGATTGACTTTTATGCAGTGGTTCAGACTCAAGCTACAATTATCGTTAGCTGTTATTATGATGGTTTTGAGAGAATCCAAAATCAAGGGTGAACTGATTGATAATAGAATCTTACACTGTTTTAAAGAGCAAACAGGGAGGGTAAAATGAAATGGTACTATTTGGTGGGATTAACCGTTGCTGTGATGGTTATCACCATGTTTATCAGGATACCTTTGCCCAGCAAGGGCTATTTCAATTTTGGGGATATAGCAGTTGTCTTTTCCGGTTTGTTGCTTGGTTTTAAGGGAGGAGCGCTGGCTGGAGGTATCGGTTCTGCATTGGCTGATGTGATAGGTGGTTTCCCGCTTTTTGCACCCCTAACCTTGATTGCTAAGGGACTGGAAGGATTGTTGGCAGGATTTGCCAAAAACAGAACAGGATTTCTCTTTTACTTCTTTCCTGCGATTGGAGTTCTGAGTATGGTCGCAATATATTTTGCCGGAGAAATCTTTATGCCTCAAATCGGGATTGGGGGAGCAATTGCAGAATTACCCGGCAACCTGATTCAAGCAGTGGGCGGTTATACCGGTGGGATGATTTTAAGCCGCATAATTAAAATATAGGACACTATCTTAACAAACTGATTGCTTTTTCCAGGCAAATACCTTCCTGCTCAGGCAAGTGCATCTCCATTGTGATTTTGGTTGCCTTGCTGACAAAACTGACTGCTTTTCTGACCGCGTTGGGAAATTCCATTCCTTTTATCAAACATGCAGTCAAAACACTGGTAAAGATATCACCTCTGCCCGGATAATTAACAGGCTGACATTCACTTATTATATAATAATGTCGGTCAATTGTTCTGTCATAAGCAATCACCGCAATTTTGGACGTATCATACAGGACTGGTACTCCCGTGATGACTACATATTTCGGTCCAAGCCTGCTAAGCAATTTGCACTGGAGTTTGAGTTTGTGCGTACTAATCTCAAAATCATATTCCATGTTCAATAAAAGTGCTGCTTCCGTCAGATTGGGAGTTATCACATCAGCATAGTTAATCAATTCCTGCATGGCATTGACTATTTTTCTGTCAAAGCAACTGTATAGCTCTCCGTCATCAGCCATGACTGGGTCAATCACAATTATCTGGTTAGGTTGTTTGAAAAGCTCAATGGCTCTAATCACAATTTTCACTTGCTGCTCAGAACTCAGAAAACCACTATAGATGGCAGAGAATGATAGCTTTAGCTTTGCCCAGTGCTCCAGAAATGAGTCCAGATGGTTAGTCAGATCAACAAGTTTGAAACCTTTGTGCTCTGTATTGGAAGAAAGCACAGCAGTCGGCAAAGCGCAGACCGAAATGCCCAGCTTACTCATAATCGGGATTACTGCCATCAAAGAAGTGTGGCTATAACCCGACAAATCATGAATTGCCAAAACTCTGTGCTTTTGCATATTTCTATATCCTACTTTTCATATTCATCACTCATCATTAATGGCAATTTCTGTCAAGCTGCAAAATGCTCCAGTCCTGTGAAATCACAAAACAATTGACAGAATTTGCCGGATGCCTTTTTTCGTAATTGAAAGAGGTGATTGACATGATGATTTTATAAACTCCGCATTTACAAACAAGAAAGCTGATTGCTTTCGAGGTACGCCACTAATCACAAAAACAACAGGAGTTTATATGTACAAAGATGAATTTGACCTTTTTGAAGACACTGACATAGAATCACAAATTGATGAATGGGATATTATCCCCTCTACAACCGGCACCGCATTTCTGGCAGCTTTGGGCAGACAAGCCGACAAACCTGACATGATTGAAGCATCCTTATCAGAATTGGAACGTTTAGCTGATACAGCGGAAATAACCGTGCTCGGAAAATATTACCAGCGTAAAAACAAACCGGACAAAGGCACTTTTTTTGGCAAAGGGTGGCTGGAAGAAACAAAACAGAAAATGCTCCAAGCCGGAGCTGAACTGCTCATCGTAAATGAAGAGCTTTCTCCCATGCAGGGACGCAATATCGAAGCTGATTTTGGCATTAAAGTCATTGACCGCACCGAAGTCATCCTCAAGATATTCCACAATCATGCCCAGACCAGAGAATCCAAGCTTCAGGTCAAACTGGCTGAACTGGAATATCAGCTGCCCAGACTGCGCAAGCTTTGGGGGCATTTTGATAAAGAACGTGGTTCTGCCCGTTCTGCCGGGGGAACTGCCACGCGCGGTATGGGTGAAAAGCAGCTTGAAATTGACCGCCGTAATATTAAGAATGACATTGCCAAAATCCAGAGAATCCTACATCAAATCATTAAACAGAAAACCACCCAACGCAAGCAACGCGAGAATGTTAAGAAGGTCTGTCTGGTCGGATATACCAATGCCGGAAAATCCACTCTGTTTAATGCTCTGACCAATGCCGGAGTTTTAGTCGAGGACAGGCTGTTTGCCACGCTCGATTCCACGACCCGTCAGCTCAAAGTAGAAATCGGCGGCAACGTTGTCATCTCAGATACAGTCGGGTTTATTTCCGACCTGCCTCATCATCTGGTGGCTTCTTTCAAAGCGACTTTGATGGAAGTGGAGGATGCAGACTTGCTTTTGCATATCGTTGATTGTGCCGATGAACGGTTTGAGGAATACATTGAACAAGTCAATCTGGTTTTGACTGAAATCAAAGCGGAAAACATCAGACAACTGCTTATCCTGAACAAGATAGACAAACTTGACGACACCTGGCACAGCCTTCTCCAAAAGCGTTTTCCCTTTGCAGTGCACATTTCAGCAGCCACCGGTTTGAATATCGAACTGGTCAAAAAGCAGATTGATGATATGCTCTTTGAAATTACTGCCTGCAAACTGCTAATTCCTTATTCTGGACAGAAGTTTGTGTCCAAGCTGCATGAAACAGCCAAAATCATTTCTGAGCAATATACTGACGCCGGAATTGAACTGGAAGTTATTCTGAATGCCCAGGACCGATATCATTATGAGTCATTTCTGATTATCAAAGATTAAGCTTAATCATCAGAATGAAAGGACTGCAATGAAATCAGTATCTATGTTATTAGTGTTAGTTTTGGCAATGTTCCCACTCTTGAGTAAAACCACTAACGGGAATCAAACCGACACTTACAAAGAAGAAACAATATGTTTATCAATGAATAGACTGATTAGCCTGGCTAAGAAGAATAGCAAAGACCCAATGGTAAAGAATCTGGCATATATCAATTTCCTGGAAGGATATGTTTTAGATACAAATAATCAAGATATCATTCTAATTGGAAAATCTATCACGGGCAGACCATCAATAACTTTAGACGATTTGGTAATAAATATCAGAAATGTCTGGAATAATATGGAAGCACCATACTGCTCGCTTGATCCACTTCCGGGAAATATTGTCAAGCTTCAAGAGGTTTTGAAGAGCAACAATGGGAAACTAAAAAAAACAGAAATCGAATCTTATTTAAGCAAAGTAAAACAAGCATTAGGCAATCAAATTACGGTTATCCATGGTGTTCCAAGAAACTCAAAACATGCACATATTATGATAGATGCAGATTATATAATGAAAAAATACTCTCAGGGTCTTATGCCGGACACCACTGTAAAATCATACATCAGCATTATGGAAGATGAATATAGCAAAAACCCCGATTATGGCAAGAATTCCGACACTGTAATTTTTAGGTTCTGGTTTCACATTGCAGAGGGGCAACCAAAGTTTAAAGCGGGAGAAAACACCTTTTTGCTTGATAAATGCGACATTGTTGTCTCAACAGAAAAACAGTTAAATAATAGTAAGGGAGAATTGTATGACGCAGTAGAGCAAGACCCTATTGCTGCAGAGTTTGCTTTATCTCATAGTAACTCATTCTCCGACCTGGAAAAAAAGACTCCTGAGTATGCCTATCTTGACAATTTATTTAGGTTGCAAGCCATATTAAGAGCAATTGATTACCAAAAATCATATATTAACACAACAGCCAATTATACTTTTTTACTTAATGATTACATGTGTAAAAACGAAGAACTATTGCCAGGTTCCCTTCCCTGTCTGGTAAACTACAAAGTAGTGGACATAAGTAATACAAAAGCTAACAGTAAATCGATAGAAACCCAAACAAATATCTACTGCCCAATTATTGCAGGTGGAGTTTCAATGGAAATGCCGGTAAACAAATCAAGCTTTGAGCAATTAAACAATGAATCTGATATTGAGACAAAGGCTTTACTAAGCAAACCCCGTAAGAAAAGTTTAACCTGGAAATTCTGATTTACTCCGCAGATTTGAGATTATGTTTGTGGTTTTGCTGCTTGCTCTAAGTCATCCTGGGTAATACACAGACGCCGGAATTGCATTGAAAGTGGTATTGAACGACTCTGAGATGTATTGATATATCTGTTTTATGATGGGATAACGGTACTTTACAGAGCGTCTGATGCTATTTTTATTAAGAGTTTTTATGGGTGCTATTTCCAATGAATTTAATATTAATCAGATAATCATTAATTTTGTTATCAGGTATGCCGCGTTGCCAATTACTTACGTGTTTGTCGTGATAACGAGAAAGCCATTTGTATTTTTGCAATATCCAGCTATTATCTTTGTGCCTTTCAAGCTCTGCCACGATTAGTTTTCTATGCTCACAAATAAACTCTAAGTACTCTTTTTTACTATTGTAATTTTCATGCTTCAAGTAATCAATATAATTAAACGCATGATTTTCATGCGCAATATAAGGTTTTATTTCGATATTGTATAAAGAGTTATCCTCATGGTTGTTACTATATTCCTCGATGTAATCCATTAGTTCATCACTAATTATTACAATAGGATATACTGCATCTGATTTCTCAAGATCATGAACAACTTGGAACCCAGTTCCAAATATATAATTCCCTTTATCATAAATAGAGCCGATATGCAATGCACCTCTAAATATTATCCCTTTTTTGATAAGATATAAATGACTATGAATGACTAACCAGATTATAGCTATAAGGCTATCTAAATGCGAAGCTGAGGAGTTTCTGCGCAACGGTAATGTTATGACTATCGTATCAGAGAAAAACCTATACTTGAATTGCTCGAAAAAGTGTCCGATATATTTATCGTCCTTTAACGTTATAAGAACATCATGAAATAGCTCTAATATATTTCTTGGAATTGCCGCATCTGGATGGTTTTCTTTAACTATATCTGCAAATCCTAAAACATCAAGATATGCAATAATCTTCTTTTCATAAACCATGGTTTGAGTCATATTTTCACGTACCTCAGAATAATTTATGAGATTCTTTTCGATTAATTGCTTTGACCCATTTATTAGCGCGAAGTTGGATTTTATGTATCTGTTTTGGAGAAAGTTTTTCTGCTATTTTATCTAATATTGTAGTATATGGATATGTTTTATACACCAAAAAATCTTTTTCAGTAGTGCAAGCATTAGCTAATAAAGCCCAATAATATGCTTCTTTATAATCGATTATGACACCATTTCCTTCATAATATGCTATACAGAGATTCTTTTGTGCATAGGCATCTCCCTGTGCAGCAGCTAACCGATACCATTTCTCGGCTTGTTGATAATTTCTTTCTGTTCCTAAGCCCCTATAATATAAATCACCGAGATCTCTCTGTGCGTACTTATCGCCCTGTTTGGCACACATCAGGTACCATTTTAGTGCTTCTGAATAGCTTTTTTTTTCACCCCAATATCCTTCAGCGAAACAATTTCCTATTTGATGTAAAATTACATACTTCGAAGATACCTGATGCTGGTTATTGTTTTGAGATATTTGCATGAATAGTTTATAACCTTCTTTTTTGTCTTTGTTAACCCCAAGTCCCAAGTAGTAAAATTGAGCTAATTGGTACATGGCATAAACATCATGTTGTGCTGCTGCCAGACTATACCAATAAAATGCTTTTCTAAAGTTTTGAAAACTATCTGAATTACTATAAAAATTTCCAAGTTGTAGCTGAGCTTCGGAACATCCCTGTTTAGCAGCTAAATTAAAGTAATTAAAAGCAATACTATCATTTTTAGTTGTGCTAAGTCCATAACGGTAACAATCTCCAATTATGCTCTGGGCTTTTGCATTTCCCTTATCAGCTGCTATCATAGCCAAATTTAAAGCTTTCTTAAAATCCTGAGTTATTACATTACCATCATAATATAACTGTGCTAATTCAGCCTGAGCTTTTGTATTCCCTCTTTTAGCCATAATTGTAAGATATTGTATTTCTATCTGTGTTTTTGCCTTTTTGTATAAGGGTAATATGGAAAGTATTGAATCTTTATCAATAAATAAATAGCCCACATAGCATATTACAGCTATCAGGAGAATTATTAAAGCTCTTTTCATCACATATCCTTTATATAGATTGATTTCCGGTGTTAACTAATTGAAGCAGTTCAGTGCTTTTTGTCTTTTGCAGTTACCTGTTTGAGTTTGAAATAAGCATCTGAACTTCTTATTTTTACATTATTATCATATTCCACAAAATCTAAGGCAGTCATTCCCAATTTATTCAATAAATTGGGATTTGAACCTTTGCCCAATATAGTGGTTAAAACATCAGGATTATTATTCCAGGCAGCAAACATTAGGGCAGTTGTCCCCATGCTATCAGCCTGGTCTATTCTGCTTCCTTTTTCTATCAGTAGTTTGATTACATCACTGTTTTCATTTTCACATGCAGCAAACATCAAGGCATTCATACCTGAAACAGAGTATTTTTCCAAATGAGAGTCGTCTTTGACTATGTTCTTAATCCATTGGGGGAAAATTGTATCAAGACTTACATCGAAATAACTGTATTTGCATATAGGTATTGTATAGTTAATGTCAGCACCATTATTTATTAACGTACTTATTACCTCTAAATTTTTATTACGTCGAGCTGCTCTCAATAATGGGGTTGTAAAGAATCTGTCTATATTGTTAACATTCGCTCCATTATTAATCAGGATTTGCAGAACATTATAGTTTTCATTATTAAAAGCTGCCCAAAATAACGCATTTCGCTCATAGTAATTATCTGTTAAACTGATGTCAGCGCCATATTGAATCAATAATTTTATTACTTCTACGTTTGTGTTGTAGTATGATGCCAGCATTAAAGGAGTAGTGCCATATTTAGTTCTCGCATTTACATTACTGCCGGCTTTCAGTAAAGCATAACTGACATATTCGTTTTCATTAACATAAGAAGACCACATAAGTGCTGTACACCCATCTGTTGTAACATCATTCACTCGAGCTCCGTGCTCTATCAGTAAATCAATAATTCTCGAATCGTTAGTGTGATATGCTGCTTCCATGAGAACAGTGAATGTAGTTGATGGAGTAATCTCATTGACATCAGCTCCAAGTTTAATCATACTATTTACTTCATCAAATGAAAGTGTTTTAAAATCTATGCCTTCATCAAAAAAACTCAGTGAGAATAATGGTAAAAAACTAAAAAAAAGTAATGTCAAAGTCAAAATCATAATTTTATCTATGACAATGTGTTTCTTATCCATATAAATCTCCTTAACTGAATCATTGTTTATCTGAATTGGATTATCTTGTCAAGCAATAAGTTTTTCACAAATAAATCCTGAATCCTTGCACTTATTCTGCTCAACCGCAACTCAGCATCCACCTGGGAACCACCCGGCATCCACCTGGGCTGACCCCAGGTGGATGGTTGCAGGATACTAAGTTGGGAAAGAGAAGGGAATGAGGACAGGAAAAGGGATAAAGTGGAATAGTGGAACAGTGGAATGGTGGAAAAGTGGAACGGTGAAATAGTGTGAAAAAGCAGTATAGAATTTAGTCCCTAAGGCACATCATCTCAAAGATTTGATAGACCGGAGGTCGATACTTTGTAGGCCGGCATTTTGAATACCGTGTAATGATTAATCCAATTTATGAGTAACAGGACGGCACACTTTTCCAGCGGTGGTGCTTTGACAGTAGGATAACCGCCCCCGGTTGTCCAACCGCTCGTAGGTTGGCTGTCCTCAGCCGACCAAACGGATTTACTTTTTGTTGTTTTTGTTTGGTCAATTGAGGACAATTGACCTACTTTACTTTGGTCAAGCGAGGGCGCATGACCTACTTTTCGGGATGGGTTTGCTATCGATGAAGCTACTGATGACCTACTGATAGTAGCAGAACAAATAAATATCCCATGCTGATAGAGCCTTAATTCTTAATAATATCGTACCAATTCCTTCTTCCCTTCCCGTTCGGCTCTTAACGCACTTCAGGATTCTAACGGGAGTCTAACAGGAGTATAACAGGACTATACTCCCGTTAGACCCCTGTCAGAATCTTTTCAGATTCTCTTTGTCCGTTAAGAGCCGAATGAGGAGGGATAGTGAAGCAAATTAGTAAATCCGCACTTTGTTAAAATAATACGCTTAACGGCACATAAAACAAAGGGAAACGGCACACGTCTATGTATAGGGATATTGAAGAGTGAAAAAGTAGAATAGTGAAAAAGAAAAGATAACGAAACACACGGAAATAATAGAAATGGGTTCCTGCCTGCTCAGGAATGACTAAGGAATTCCTGCTTGACAGAAAAGGGCTTTGGGAAAATTAGATACACAAATTTGCATCTTTAGCTCAGTTGGTAGAGCAACTGACTCTTAATCAGTGGGTCCGGGGTTCGAATCCCCGAAGGTGTACCAGATTTAGATAAGCCATGATATTTTAGAAAGTCGCATGGTTTGAGATATATAGCGGTAATTTGCTCTTTGCTCCGCTAAACCAAATGTGCTAAAGTGCTTTTTGAGAGCCGGCTTTAGCGCCGGTTTTTTTATTATGAAGCAGATTCGGCACTCTTGTCGTATTTTTGAAAAGGAGAAGATATATGACAGCATTACATCCTCAACAAGACAAATATGAAAGTGAATTTGTCTTCACTTCGGAATCCGTTTCAGAAGGTCATCCCGACAAAGTCTGTGACCAGATTTCCGATGCCATTCTTGACGCTTACTTAGAAGGTGACGGAACTTCCAGAGTTGCCTGTGAAACCCTTACTACCACAAATAAACTCATCATTGCCGGCGAAGTAAGTTCCAATCACCAGGTCAATATTGAAGAGGTCGCCAGACAAACTATCAAAGAAATCGGCTATATACAATCCAATCAGGGATTTGATGATAAATGCGACATCATCAACCTGATGCACAAACAGGAAAAGGCTCTGAATGAAAATGAAGGTGCCGGTGACCAAGGGCTGATGTTTGGCTATGCCTGCAATCAAACCAAACACCTGATGCCGATTCCCATCGCCATGGCACACAAATTATTACAGCGTTTGGCTGAAGTGCGCAAGTTTGGAACCATTGCGGAACTGCTACCCGATGCCAAATCACAAGTCTCTTTCAGCTTTGCCAACAGGTCTCCCAAAGAATTGATGACGATTGTCATTTCCACTCATCACAGGGAAATGTCTGACCACCGTTTTGCCCAATTCAAGGATGAAATCAATCAATTAGTGGTAATCCCTTCCATAGAAGAAATCGAAAATGAGAGCATTCACAGCTTTGCAGTGGATAAATGCGATATCAAAATCAATCCACTGGGCATGTGGACAGATGGCGGTCCTGCCAATGATACAGGACTTACGGGCAGGAAAATCATCGTCGATACTTATGGCGGCTGGGCACAGCACGGCGGCGGAGCATTCTCAGGCAAAGATGCCACCAAAGTTGACCGCAGCGCTGCTTATATGGCACGCCACATTTCCAAATGCATAGTTGCCTCAGAATTGGCAGATGAATGCCTGATTCAGTTCAGTTTTGTCATTGGTGAAAACTATCCTGTTTCTTTGATGGTGGACACCTATGGCAGCGGAAAAATGCCCGATAAAGAAATCGAAAAGCTGATAAAGTCCAATTTTGACTTGACAGTAAAAGGAATAATTGACTACTTAGACTTGAGAAAGTCCATATACAAACAGACTGCCAGTTATGGTCACTTTGGCAGACTGGACTTGAACCTGTCCTGGGAAAGTGTGAAACAGATAAAGTTCTAAACAGTCGATGTCTTTCGGTTTGAGGATAATGTCAAAACAGGCTGCCCTTCGACAAGCTCAGGGTGACACCTGCCTGGGCAGGAATGACAGATGAAATTATTTAAGGGGTTAGAAGATGACTTACGACCTTTATGATAAACTGAAAAAATGTCTTTCATTCTTCTTGATAGCAGGTCCTTGTGTGATTGAGAATGAAAACATTATGCTGAAAACTGCTGAGTATTTGACCTCGTTGACGACAAAATCGGGCATCCCCTTTGTGTTCAAAGCTTCCTTTCAAAAAGCTAACCGCACTTCGGGCAGTTCATATCAAGGTCCCGGTCTGGAGGAGGGCTTGACTCTCTTACAAAAGATTAAAGCCAATTTCAACATCCCTTTATTGACAGATGTGCACGAAGTTTCGGACATATCGTCTGTGGCTGAAGTATGTGATATTATCCAAATCCCTGCTTTTCTGAGCCGGCAGACTGCTTTGATTCAGGCTGCTGCTCAAACTGGCAAGATAGTCAATATCAAAAAAGGGCAGTTTATGGCTCCCGAAGATATGAAACATGCTGCTGAAAAAGTTTCTGCTCAGAACAATCCCCATGTGCTTCTGACAGAGCGTGGAACTTCATTTGGCTATCACAATTTAGTGGTTGATTTCCGCGGTTTTCAGATTATGAAATCATTCGACTTTCCGGTGGTTTATGATGTCACGCACAGTCTGCAAAGACCTTCAGAAGGCAAAAACTCCGGCGGTAATCCGGAATATGTGCAGATGATGGCACAAGCTGCCATTGCCACAGGATTTGTGGACGGTCTGTTTATCGAAACTCATCCTGAGCCTTCCAAAGCTTTGAGTGATGCAGCCAGTATGCTGGCTTTGGATAAAATGCAGGCTCTGATTGACAAATGCCTGTGTATTAAAGATGCTCTGGAGCAATGATGGATGATAATCTGATGCAAAAAGCCTCAAAATCTCCCGTCAAATGGGATGATATCCAGTTAGTTATCTTTGACTGTGACGGAGTTTTGACCGATGGCAAGATTATTTATTGCAATAGTGAATCTCTTAGCATTATCGAAACCAAACACTTCAATGCCCACGATGGCATGGGTTTTTCCCTGTTACACAGAGCCGGTTTGATTTCAGCAGTTATAACGGGAAGAACTTCCCATGCTTTAGCCAAAAGATGCAAAGACCTGAGCATCAAATATTTGTATCAGGGCGTTCAAAATAAACTTGAGAAAGCATATAAACTTATAAATAAACTTGGGTTACGGTGGAATCAGGTTGTTTATATGGGTGACGACTGGAATGACATTCCTGTGATGCAAACGGTCGCTTTTTCCGTAACACCGGTTGATGCTATGCCTGAAATCAAAGCATTGGCAGATTACGTTACAACTCATATTGCCGGAGATGGTGCTGCCCGTGATTGCATAGACTATATTCTTTATAAGAAAGGGCTTTATGAGAAGACTGTTGCCCAGTATTTAAATGAAATCTCCTAATCAATTCCAAATCCGGCTAGTTGCCGGCTTGATATTCATTACACTGATGGCAGGGTTACTGTGCGGATGCGGTAAAAGCATTCTGGACCAGAAGACGCCTGCGCTCAACCGCGGTTTGCCGGATGAGACCAGTAACAATGTAAACATTTATGCCTACAAAGAAAACAGGATTGACTATATTCTGACTGCCGACCGCATTGAGCGTTTTTATGATTCCAGAAAGCTTCATGCCTGGAAAGTGAAGATAGTTTCATACGATGCCAAGAATCAAATTCGTAGCACAATAATTGCAGACACGACTTATGTGGATGAAGCGCGCAATCTGGTGCAAGCCATTGGTAACGTTGTGTTTAATACTCCCAATGGCACGATAAAATCACGCATTATCAATTGGGACAGAAACATAGATGAGATTTATGTGCCGACCAAAGTTATGCTCATCAGAAACGGAGATGTGCTGAATGGCGATAATCTGCGCACAGATTCAAAAATCAGCTTTGCCGAGATGTCTGCTGTTTCTGCGGAAGGAATTGTCCAGGGTGATGAGATTGATTGGTAAGCAACGTAGGATAGCCGCCCCCGGCTGTCTAACCATTGGAGATGAGATTGAATAGTAAGCAACTTAGTCTGTGTCTGGTTTTAGCACTATTCTTTTCATTCTCTTTATCTGCGAAAGCCAAGCCTGCTCAAGGCGAGAAATTTAAGCTTATCCATGCCGATAAACTTTTCCTTTCCGTCGTTAATGAAGAAAACATCATGGAACTATTTGGCAATGTGCATTTCTTCTATGGAAAGATGGAGTTTAACAGTAATAAAGCGATGATATTTAACACTCAGAAAATTGCCCGCTTAATTGGAAACGTGCGGGTTGCCAACGATACAATCAAAATCATTGCAGACAGTATCTCTTACTACCGTATTCCCAATAAACTAAACATGGGTGGTCATGTCTATATAACCGAGCAGAAACCTGATGCTACATTTAACCGCTTCACCAGTGACTTTGGCACCTATGACAAAGAGAATGATATTGTCACTTCGACGGGCAGAGTTACAGGCTTTAGTTATACCGAAAAAGCCAAAGTCAAATGCAATTATGCCTATTGGGACAGAAAAAAGGGCTATGGGTATCTGCTGGAAAAGCCCCAGCTCTGGTCTGAGGGCAAAGACACGCTCTATGTGAGCTCGGAAAAGATGGAATTCTTTGACGAAGACCACAAAGTGATAGCCACCTTTGATGTGCTTGCCAAATCCAAAGATTATAATGCCACCAGCGACTTTTTGATGTACTTTCTTAAAGATGACAAAGCCATATTTGTGGGGGAACCGAAATTCACTTCTGACTTTGCTGATGCAACGGCAACGGAGTTTTATCTGTTTTTTAAGGACAGGAAATTAGTCAAAACTGAGCTGAAAGACAGCTGCGTTGTCTATTTTGCAGAGACAAGGAAACTGCCCAAAACTAACTGGGTCAAAGCCTCTTTTATCAGTATGAATATGGATGGTGACAATCTGAAAGACTTCACTGCCGAAGACAAAGTGACATATTACTACTTGCAGGAAAAGCAGGATAAAAAGGATTTCTTTGCCAATAATGCCACTGGCAGCTTTCTAACTGCATCTTTCAAAAGCGACGGCAAGCTGAACAAAATGAAAATGAATTCTAAAGTGAAGGGCATTTACCGCTTCGCAAATAAATAGTAACATATTTGATAGTATGTAGTTCCGCATTTATGCGGTTTTCTTAAGTTGATACAACGTTATTGTTTGTAACATACCTGCCTGAAGGCAGAACTACAACACCTAATCACTTATGAAAGTAATAGAGCTGTTTCTCCGCATTATACCACGTGTAATGCACCTGTCCCACATAGATATTATGGTCACCGCTTCTCACCTGCGTTACAACTTCACATTCCAAAGTTACGATACTTTCTCTCAGGACTGGCAGTTTGTGCAGTTTACCGGGAAAGCAATCAACCTTGCCTTCGGCAAATTTATCCATCTCTCTGCCTGAATTTGAGCCTGCCAGATTACATAAGGGATGCAGTTCTTCACTGGGGAAAACCAGATTAAAGAAACGGTTCTTTTCCAGGCATTCCAAAGAAAAACGGCTATGTCCGATGGAAATGGCAAACATCGGAGGCAGGATTGAAGTCCTCATAAACCATTCCAAAGTGATGAGATTATACCCGCCTTCAGGCATTTCCGTTACTGCCAGAGCGAGTTTAGCGGGCAGATGGATTTTTGCATACGCTTCAGAGAAATCAGTCTGTAATATCATTTTTATGCTCCCAAAGTTTTTTGTTCATACTCACGTTAAGAATATCATTGACACAAAAGCTATACTTTCAGAGTTTTGAATATTGTCAATCATGGCAAAATCGAAGGTATAACAGATTAGAAATAGTACAGATAGGAGTAACGATGAAAAAACTATTGGTCATCTTGCTGATAGCAATGATGCTGTTCACAATGTCCTGTGGAAAAAAAGCTGCCGCCACCAAAGTTACTGTCAATTTTTGGCATGGATTGGGTGGTCCTTTGGGCGACGCCTTGAATGAAATGGTTAAAGAGTACAACAAAGCTCATCCCGAATCCGAAGTTGTCCTCAATCAGGTCAGCAGTTACGAAGCTTTGTCACAAAAGCTGATGGCATCGATTCAGGCAAATCAACAGCCCGATATTGCTCAGGTATTTGAAAGCTGGACTTCCAAATTCATTGAAGCCAAAGTGATTGTGCCGATTGACGATATGATTAGAGACGATAAGGAATTCACAGATAAAAAGCTGGAAGATTTCTATCCTGTATTTGTAGCCAGTAATACATTCAACGGTAAAATCTGGTCATTTCCTTTCAACAAAAGCGTTCGCATGATATTTTACAACAAGGATGCCTTTGTGCGTGCCAATCTTGACCCCAATAAACCACCTGCAGACTGGGACCAGTTCAGAGCCTATTGCAAGACTTTCACCAAAGACCTGAACGGCGACAAACAGCCCGATACCTATGGCACCAATTTTGCCCCCAATGCCTGGCAATTTATCAATCTGCTCTATCAGGCAGGCGGCGAAGTGATTGATGCCAAAGGAAAAGTCGTTATCAATCAGAAGCCCGGAGTGGAAGCTCTGACCTATATCACAGACTTGATTAACAAGGACAAAACTGTTTACACCGTTACCGGCTACAACGGACAGAATGATTTCCTTGCCAGCAAAGTCGCCATGTATGAAGGCAGCAGCGTCAGTATTACCCACATGAAGCAGCAGACGATTAATTTCAATATGGGCTATGCTCCGCTTCCGATTTATAAGACCAATAAGAGTGCCATCAGCGGAAGTAATGTCGTTATTTTCAAAAACACAGACCCTGCCAAACAAAAAGCAGCCTGGGAATTTGTGAAATGGTTCACTGATAAGGAACAAACCGCCAAATGGAGCAGCATGACCAACTATATGCCCATCCGCAAGAGCGCTATGCAGACCAAGACTATGCAGGATATGCTGGCTTCTCATCCGCAGTATAAGGATGTTTATGCGCAGCTTGATAATGCGATTACAGAACCGCAAATCCCTGAATGGTTTGATGCCCGCCCTGAACTTGAAAAAGCGATTGAAACATCTCTGCTCAAAAAAAAGACCCCTCAACAAGCTTTGGATGCGCTGGCAAAGAAACTCACGGAAGCCATTGCAGCCAATAAAGCCCAGAAATAAGCTTTACTTAGTAGAATAATGTAATAGCCGGAGCCTGATGTGCTTCGGCTATTTTTGCTTTAGATTAGCTTTATAAGTATGTAGTACCGCTTTTAAGTGGTTTTTTAATATGCAGTCCTGTATTTTAGTGTTTTTATGGAGTAACAAAATATGATTCTTCACCACCTAATCACCTAATCACAAAACGAGAAAACAATATGAAAGCTCTGAGAAACGAGAAAAGTGTTATGATTATGATGGCAGAAATTCTGTTTTTCCTGTCTGGCAGAAATCCTTTGACAAGATATGTAGATTTGATTTTACTTGCATTACTGTGGTATAAAGGATAAAAATCTATGAAACTCTTTGAGACACACGCTCATCTGGATTTACCGGATTACGATAATGACAGGGACAGCGTTATCAATAAATGCTTCCAGCAGGGAATTGAATATATAATTAATATAGGTTTTAATAAAGAAACTTCCTATAATTCTCTGGAACTGACCAAGAAATATCTGCACATGTTTTCGACTGTCGGTTTTCATCCGCATGAGGCGACTGATTTTGACGCTGAAGTGGTAAAGAAACTGGCTCGGGAAAAGAAAGTGGTTGCCATTGGTGAAATCGGGCTGGATTTCTTTCGCAATCTTTCGCCCTACACGGTGCAGAGAGATGTTTTTGCCAATCAAATCCGTCTGGCAAGAGAATATGACCTTCCGATTGTGGTGCACGACCGCAATGCGCATCAGGAATGTTATGACTTTTTGAAAAAAGACAAGGTCGAGCAGGCAGTTTTTCATTGTTGGTCGGGAGACCTCATCTTTGCTCAGCAGGTTCTGGATGAAGGGTGGATGATTTCTTTCACGGGTTCAATAACCTATCCCAATTCCAATTTGGACGATGTCATCAGGCTGGTTCCGATGGACAGATTTATGCTTGAGACGGATTGCCCCTATCTTTCTCCTCAGGCTAACCGTGGCAAAAGAAACAGCCCTTTAAACTTACATCTAATCGCAGAAAAAATCGCTGAAATCAAAGGCATTACGCCGAATGAAGCGGCAGAAAAAGCTTTTGCCAACGCCTATAGTTTTTTCCGAATCCAACCCGACCCCGTTAAACCAGCACATCATAAAAAAGGAACTCATAAATGAAATTGAAACTTTTAATTGGCACAATGTCGATGGTTATGTTGGCTGTGATTATGCCTCTGAACGCCGGTAATTCCATCTTTTCCTACTATGGCGCACCCTGCCAGAACTTTGGCAATGATATCTATGGCATGACGATGGGAGACGTGGGAGTTTCCGATGTTTTCCGCAAAAACACAGGCTATGGCAATCCGGCAATTCTGGGTACCACTACCAAAACCCTTTTTTCCTCCGGATTGTTGTTCGGCTGGACGGGTTACAGCTCAAATTACTCTAATATCAAAAGAACCTACAAAGACAATTCGCTGGACTTTCCGTTCTTTAGCGTAGCTGTGCCATATAATGCCCATCACTTCGGATTTCAGTTCAATTCTCTGGCTTCGGGAGTGGCGAAAAATCAGCTTACATCGGTTGTGGATTCTGTCACAATCACTGAAACACAATCCGTTGATAATTACCTATACAGAGCGGATTTGCTTTATGCCTACAGCCTGAAGCATATTAATGTCGGAGTGGGCTTAAATTATTACTTTGGTCATGATATCCGCCGGTTTTATCAGGATTCGGGCTATGGGATTTTCAATACCAGTGAAAAACTGGAACAGAATTATAAAAATCCATCCGCTACAGTCGGTTTCACGGCAGATTATCAGAACACGTCTGTCGGGGCATATTTTACCAAAGGCTGCACTCTGAAAGGTGAAAGCACCCGCAGTTCAATTCACGAAACAGAGAATTTGGGGAAAATTGAACACATCATTCCCAATCACATCGCTGTGGGTCTGACCCGCAAAATGATGAATGAATATAAGGTTTCATCCGATTTACAGATTGACCTCTGGGGCATGGAAAACCAGGCTGAGTACACAAAATACAGCTGGAAAATTGGCATCGGACTGGCTCATGAACCCGCTGATAACACCAGAAAAACCCTGGTCGGTCAAATGCCCAAAAGAATTGGATTTTCCTATCGGCTTTTGCCTTTCGAAATCAATAATAATACCGTGACAGAGACTGCGCTTACCTGCGGTCTGACTATACCTATCAAGAACAGCAATAACAGGCTCGATTTCGGTTTTCAATATCTGATGCGGGGAAACATAGACAAACACAATCTGCAAGACCGTTCCCTGATGTTTATGGTGGGTCTGACCGGATTTGATGTCATCTCACATGAGAATAAAAGAACTGCCCCCAGAGATATACCTGAAGTTGAGGAATTGTCGGAATGACGAAAAAATGGAATTTGCCATCCAATCCCGATTTACCTCTGCTTGCGCAGGTAATGCAATCACGTAATATCACCGGGCAGGAGCTTCACAATACCCTGGATGATTTACCGGACGAAGCGCTGTTGGCAAATATTGAGGAAGTGGCGGAAAGAATCCGCGATGCTCTGTATAAAAATGAACCGCTGGTGATTTTCGGGCATGATGACCCGGACGGCATCACGAGCAGCTATGTGTTATACCGCTATCTGGAGTCCTGCGGATATCAGAAACATCACTATTTTATCCCCAACCGCAATCTCGAACATCATGGCATCCAGAATTCATTTTTGGAATATGTCAAAAAAGGCAAATACCCTTTGGTTATCACTGTCGATAATGGCATCAGTGGTTATGACGGCATTGAAACACTCAAGCAGATGGGCTGCGAAGTCCTGGTGACAGACCATCATCTGATTCAGCCAGACCAGATTCCCGATGCTTATGCTATTTTGAATCCCCAGTTGCAGGAAAGCAACTATCCCTTCAGAATGCTCGCCGGAGTGGGAGTTGTCCTGATGCTCATCCGCTATCTGAGCAAATTACTGGAACATCCTGTGGAACCTGCACTATATTTCTGGACTGCCATCGGTTCCATCGCTGATAAAGTTCCCATGACAAGCGTCAACAGATTAATCGTCCGGTATGTAATTGACAACTGGGATAAAGTCCATGACAATACCATAGATTTTCTCCTGAGGAACCATAACCGGATTTCCGGAGTGACGGATAAACTCGGTTTTATGCAATATTGCTCCAGATTGATAGCCAATGGCAGAGAACAAAATGGCGAGCATATCGCGCTGAAGTTTATGCTTGAGCTAAGCGATGAAAAAGTGCGTCTGTTTCAGCTTTTGGAAGAAGAAAAGAATAACTGGGAAGCCGCCCTCAATAATGTGTTCAAGTTAATTGATACTCTTTTGGAAGATTATGATGGACAGGCATTTATCTATTTTGATGATGAGGATTTGATTCCCTATTCATTATTGGGAACTGCGGCAACTTATGTGGTGAATAACCTCAATATCCCTACAATTCTGCTCAAAAACAGGCACAATGTGATGGTTTGTGAAGGTCGTTGCAACCACAATTTTAATATGATGGATGCTTTTAACTATTGTAAAGAAAATCTGATTCAGTATGGAGGTCACGCCAAAGCAGCCGGTTTTACGATGTTGCCTGAAAGATATGATGCTTTCATCGATGCCTTCCATGAGTTTTTGAAACAACATGAAGAAATCGCCAAATCGTCAGATACTATAATAATTGACGGAGTGATTTCTTGCGAAACAGTTAATAATAAGCTTTGGCATGACCTGGATATTCTGATGCCTTATGGACAGGAAAATCCCGAACCGGTTATATTGGTTAAGGATTGCACCATTGAGCAACTCGCAGACAGGTTTAGCTTTGATAACAGCAGTGTTCATATAACTTACGAAGGAAAGTGTGATATCGCTCTTCAATTAAAAGGAACCAATTTAGTCAAAATTCTGGACTATCACATCATCAATCCTGCCCAGGCAGAAAACCAATTCCTTGCAAAGTAATTCGAAATAAATGGATAATAGTAAACTCAGCGAAGCATTAAGAAAATCAATACATATCGGCTCAATTGGTTTACCGCTTGCCTATCGATATATCTTTTCCTATAACAGATTTCAGATGTTTGTGCTGCTGATGGTTGCTTTGGTAACCGCTGTCGGGGTTGAATTATCCAGAATGCAACTGCCCACTTTCCGCAAAGCATTTCACAAGTTTTTTGGCTTGATGCTCAGAAGACACGAAATCAAAGATTTCACCGGTGCTACTTTTCTCATCTTTGCCAGTATGCTTTGCGTAGTGTTTTTTCCACCCAAGATAGCTTTTTTGGCTATGAGTTTTCTGTCTATCGGCGATACTTTTGCTGCCATGGTAGGCATCACTTATGGGAAAAGAAAATTCATCGGGCTAAAGAAAACAGTTGAAGGCAGTTTGGGCTGTTTTGCCAGCACGATGATATTTGCCTTCTTTTTTGCCGGTGATTTGAGCCCTTGGGTCTATACTATCGGTGCTCTGTCTGCCACTCTTGCAGAATTATGGATAATCCCGCTGGATGATAACGTCAAAATCCCTCTCATCTCAGGATTAAGCATGACCTTTGTGCACATATTTGTTTAAGTAGGTTTTGGATGAAAATATCTTATGTAATCCCGGTTCTAAATGAAGAAGAATCCCTAAATCAGCTATACACTGAGATTGTGCAACACAATCCGGACTGTGAATATGAGATAATTTTTATAGATGACGGCAGCACTGACCAGAGCTACCAAGTCATGTCTGCTCTGGCTGCTTCTGATAACAAGGTCAAATTAATCCGCTTCAGACGTAATTTCGGCAAAGCCGCTGCTTTGCAGGTGGGTTTTCAACTGACGGACGGAGATTTGGTTTTTACGCTTGACGCAGATCTACAGGACGACCCCGCTGAGATACCCAATTTTATCGCTAAACTAAAGGAAGGATTTGACCTCGTCTCGGGCTGGAAGAAAAAACGTCATGACCCGCTTTATAAAACTCTGCCTTCCAAACTATTCAATTTCATCACTGCGAAAACATTCAAGCTTTATATCAAAGATTTCAATTGCGGCTATAAGCTTTACAAACAAGAAGTTGTGAAGGAAATCACCCTGTATGGCGAAATGCACCGTTACATTCCAGCTCTGGCTAATGCGCTGGGTTTCAAAATCGGCGAATTGCCCGTCAATCATCGTGCCAGAACATTTGGCAAATCCAAATACGGAATGGAAAGATACCTGAGAGGTTTTTTTGATTTGTTGACTGTCAAGATGGTTACTTTTTATGTGAAAAGTCCGCTGTATTTGTTTGGACGGATTGGCATAATCTCTGTGGTTTTGGGTGTAATATTAACGGGTTATCTGGCAGCTTTAAAGATTTTTATGGGGCAGCCTCTGACCAATCGACCCTTGCTGTTTCTGGGGATATTGTTAATTTTAGCAGGTCTGCAATTTGTCTCAATGGGTCTCATCAGTGAGCTGATTATCAACCGCAGTCAGACCAAAAATAACCAGCTTATTTCCATCCGTGAAACTGCCAATCTAACCCCGGAAAAACTCAAATCCTGTATGACAGAACATGCATGAAAACTCCAGTTCTTTTCTTGATAAAACGACCCCTTACTTCAAATGGGAAGCTTACTTTCCGGATGGAGTATCTGATTATGTTATTGGGGATTATCATATCTGTGATGGTGGTCAGCACTGCTTTAAACTTATTTGAAGGCTATCAGAGGTCATTAAAAAAAATACTGCTCAATAGCAGTGCCCATGTTTTTATCTACTCCAATTTTGAACCCAATCTTTCATCCGAACAAGTGAATTATATTCAAGCCAAACTGAGTTCTGAACCTGCCATAAAGTCCATCAAACCGGTTGTGGCTAATACTGCGATGCTCAGAATCGGGAATAAGGTCAGAGGATGTATGGTGCGAGCCTATCCGGAAAAAGAGGCTAACGATAATTGGTACAAGGATTACATAATACAAGGGAATTCTGGACTGAAGCAAAGCTCAGTCATCATTGGGGACAGACTGGCAAATGATTTGGCTGTCAAGGTCGGAGCTTCTGTGACTTTGCTCTATCCTCAGACAAAAAACACAACACCATTTGGACTGCTGCCCTTGCAGAAAGACTTCAAGATAGCCGGAATAGTCAGAACCGGATATTATGAAATGGACAGAGCTTTAATTCTGATGCAGGCAGAGGACGCCTTCAGTTTCTACAACATTCCTCCAAAATTTTCTTATCTGGAAATCACCCTGAAAGACAAGTGGATTGACCGCGCTGAAAAACTGAGCAAAGCTTACGCTATAGAACTGGGTCAGAGCTTTCAGTTGCGTTCCTGGGTAGAATTTAACGGCAATCTCTTTGCTCTGATTACTATGGAAAAGTGGCTAATCTTTTTGGTGTTCAGCTTCCTGATTTTAATTGCGGCTTTGAATACCATCAGCACTGTTTCCACCACTATTCTGGAACGAAAGAAAGAAATTGCCCTGCTCAAAACCCTGGGGATGTCCATCGGGCAAATCAAGCAAGTGGTTTATCTGAGAGTATTGCTGATTTGTATTGCTTCAATCATAATGGGGTTAATCCTTGGTGCTTTTGCAGCCTGGCTGATTACTAAGCAATCATTTTATCAGCTCAAAGGCGAGGTCTATTTCATTGATACAATAACAATGCATATTTCTGCTGTAAACTACTTTGTGTTGTTTTGCCTGGCATTATTAACTGTGGGACTGTGCATCAGATTCCCGTTGAGATATGTAAACAAATTGCAAATTGTGGACATTTTGAGAGGAAACTAAACTGTGATATTAGTAGCTGAACACCTAAAGAAAACCTATTGGGACAGTAATCTGGAACTGAGGATATTGTCTGATGTCAATCTCAGTCTGGGTGAAGGTGAATTTGCCTGCATCAGTGGTCAATCCGGTTGTGGGAAAAGCACCTTGTTGCATTTGCTGGGTCTGTTGGATACGCCTGATTCCGGAAATATCATCATAGACGGACAGGCTCAAACACCTGATTCTGCCAACGCACATTTAATCCGTAATAAACTGCTTGGCTTCGTCTTTCAATTTCATTATCTGATGGAAGACCTGACAGCTTTGGAAAATGTGGCATTGCCTCTGATGATAGGCGGGATTGGCAGGAAGCAGAGTTTTGACCAGGCAAAAGAGATGCTTGCTTTATTAAATCTGCCACAGCGTTTGAATCATTTTCCTCACCAGTTAAGCGGGGGAGAGCAGCAAAGAGTTGCTCTTGCCAGAGCATTGATAAACCAGCCCAAAGTCGTGCTGGCTGATGAACCAACCGGAAATCTTGACCCTGAACACAGCAGAGAGGTTTTGGAGCTGATTTTCCGCCTTAATAGAGAGCTGAATTGTGCGTTTATCCTGGTTACACATGATATGTCTATAGCAGAGAAAGCACCTCTTCATTATAAACTGGAAGATGGGATTTTACATAAACTCAAATAGACAGGCGGGGTGTCTATCCCACGGACGTAGGTCATGCGTCCTCGCTTGACTAAAGAGCATTGAGAAAACACATGAAATCTGCCGGAAATATACCTGAAACTATGTTTGGACAGACGAGGCGTCTATCCTACAGATTAGATGGACAGACGGGGCGTCTATCTTTCAGATTAGATGGACAGACGGGGCGTCTATCCTACGGACAGTGGCATGAAACATCCTAAATGGCTTCTGATTGGTGTCATAGTACTCTTAGTTATCAATATCGTTTTTTATACGGTTTGGTATGCTTATGACGTGCAGGGCAAAGTCAATAAACGTCTGGAAGCCTACCTCAGCAAAACTTTGCAAGGAACAGTCACTATTCAGAAACTTTCCATAAATGACCGTCATCTTACTGCTAATAACATTGAGTTCATTGATAAAGCAAAAAACACTCACCTATATATCAAGCAGATACAGGTCAGATACAACCTGCTCCGCATCCTTACTTCCGGTTTTAAGATAAATAAAGCTATCAATCAGATAACTGTATTTGAACCAAAAATGGCTCTCAGATACAGTGTTAAACATGAAAAGCCTGTAAAAATTCCTGATTTGACACCCTATTTCAGATCTCTGGAAATCAAGAACGGGAGTCTGGATATTACGTTTTCAACTCCTCTAAACAGTTCAGTCATTCCGACGAAGGCAGGGACAGGAATCCTGCCTGTTTCTAATGAGAAAATAACCCATCTGGAACTCTCTGATAGACTTCGAGATATTAATCTGTCCATCAATAACCACAAGGCTTCTGAAATCAGATGCACGGCTTCCGGCAGGAAAGGCGGCACATTTTTTATACAGTCCAGTCTTGACAGAGGGCTTTTAACCAAAGCTAAGCTGCAAATCAGCCAATATCAGCCATTATCTATAAAATTATCCGGTTTTGAAAGAATTGCCACAGAGCTTTCGATTTTAGTCAATTATCAGAAAGTCAATCGAAATGCACCGCCCGAATATGATTTAAACTCCATAGTATGGAATACTGATATCGCATATAAGGGCTACACTTTACACGCTCCGTATATGCATTTTAACGGTAATCAAGACCGGGTGGAATATGAAATACGGTCGAGTCAGATAAAAGGGAAAAGCAGAAACCTGTTTAGTTCCCATGGGTCTATATTCAACCCCTTGAAGCAGTTATCTGTGCAAAGCACGATAGACATTGCCGGGTTTGGCTTGAACGAAATCAGCCCCGACCTGAAAGGTGAAGCTTCAGGCAAACTGACCATATCCGGCAGCCCCGATAAATTTACAGCTTCCGGAAATCTTAGACTCCCGTCTATGTCATACGGAAACGAAATCATAACTGATTTGAGTATTGATGCTAAGTATTCCGCAGATTCGCTGCACTTTGTGACCAATGATTTCCTCTGGAGAAATCAAACTGCACAAGGAAGCGGTTTCTACAATATTAAGAGCAAGAGTTTGGGTGTGGATATCACCACTACCCCCGGAGCAGACAATCAAAGCTTCAGACTGGAATCTGACCTGGGTGCCCTGGTAGATTTTAATAAAACCGGCATCAAAGCCGATATTGAGGTCAGAAATCTGAGTATCGGGTCAGACTATGCCACAGTGCAGGATATTCATGGCAAAGCGCAGCTTAGAAACAACTTTCCTGAGAATAACAATACTCTGATTGATTTATCCTTGGAAAATTCGCAGGGTCTTTCCTTGACGTTATCAGGAGATTTGACCACGCTAAATTTGAAGTCTGTTGTAGCGTTGGACAGTGTTTTTACTCATGACTATTCACCATATCTGACCAAACAGAAAGTCGATTCCTCCGTATCGGGCAAGATAATCACAGAGCTCAATGGTAACGCTGTCTCCGGGAATTGCCTGCTTGCCATAAATATGCTTTCTCCCCAAATTTTGCGAACCAACATTAGTTCCGATTACAACTACCTCCTCAATGGTAACAGTGGAAACCTGACCTTCGCCACTGATGACGGCTATCTAAATAATTTACCTTTCAACCTCCGGTTCAATGTGAAAGAAGACGGCAATCATATCAAGCTAAGTGATTTCAATCTGGATAACACGGTTTGGTTGGACGGCTGGATTAACCGGCATTATGCATCGGACTATGGCTTTCAAATCAAAGCCGATAGCGTAAGTTTCATTCAATATTGGCAAATGTTTAGTCAGATTGCGCCGCCTCTTTCAACCAAACTCAGCTTTGACCTCAACTACAATTACAATCAAAATAAGCTCGTTAAAGGCTTTATCAAAGCTGATTCTTGTGCCATTTCATTGAATGGGGGACAAGCCCTTAAACCCTTCAACTCCCTGATAACCATTCTTGGTAAAACCGATAAAGTTGAGCTAAAGACAGATATAATTACTTCGGAAAGCAGCAAGTTGTCCATCCAAAGCTCTGTTTCCCATTCCCTTGACTGGGCGTTTGCTGTGAAAGGAATACTCAGTAATTTTTTGTTGCAGGACATTCTGCCTGATGCAAAAACACATGGTGCGCTTAATGGCACTGCCGGATGGACATTACAAACAAAAACCACCAAGAAAAGTGACAACACTTTCTTTGTCGATATCAGAGGCAACAATATATTATATCAAGGTTTTCCCGTCGATTCTTTAAATGTGAATATTACGCAGTCCAATGACTTGTTGCGGGTGGATAATGTGCGTCTTTTGGTGGGTGAGTATTTCAAGCTTACAGGCAAAGGCAGCCTGGATTACAATATTCTGACCAACAATTATGACAATGGTAATCATTATCTCAATCTTTCTTTGGATGGTGATGTTTTAAAGTGGTTAGACCGTAAATCTAAGTACATTGAGAACGCCAAAGGCAAAGTATCATGTCAGCTTGCTATTAAATCAAGTGAAGACGGCTTGATTGTTGAAAACGGAGTTTTGTCATTAAATCGAGGAACGGTCAAGCTCAAAGATCAGGTCGAAACCATCACTAATATCAATATTCAGGGCAGGATTACGCGCAATGAATTGAAACTGGATAAGTTCAGTTGTCAGGTAGGTGAGGGGAAACTATATATTAGGAACGAGATTGACCCGGGTGGTGACAATTTTTATATCGGTCCGCTCAATCTGGGTTATTTTTTGCTCAGAACAGATGAAAACGGGATTCAGGCTACGATGCCGGATTATATGCCATCAAACACTGTCGCAACAGCCGTACTGAAAGGGCAAAACGGCAAAGAAGCAACTATCAAAGGTCCTTTTGACGATATGGAAATCAAAGGTGAGATTCTCTGCTCAAATGGCAGCGCAGTTTATCCTGCTTTCACCAAAAATTTGATGCAGCTCTTGAATTTTTTCAGGCAACCGACTTTACTTCCAGAGGCATTGCCGCTTCCCATGACAGTTGATTTGTTGCTGGTTATCAAAGACAATGTGCATTATGTCACCTATCCCGCTAATCTCAGGTGTTTGCCGGAAAGCTATTTGAGAGTCGTGTATGATGGTACCACCTGGGGTGTGCCGGAAGCTGAATTTCAATCCGAACAAGGCACGCTTGATTTTTATGGCTCCATCTTTAACGTAGAATTTATCAAATTAGTCATCAATCTCCAACAACAGATTACCGCATTAAACGGAACTTTCATCCGTAAAGCACCGGATGGCACCTTGGTTACTCTGACTGTTAGTACAAATCTCCAAAAACCCGGCGATTTGTTTAATCAACTGGAGTTTTCCTTAGCCAGTGATAATCCCGAGGATAGAACTCCTGCTCAGATTTTGTCCCGTCTGCGCTACAACCGCAATATTGATGAGCTGAGTCCTGACCAAAGGCAGAGTTTGCTTCAGGATGAGGCAATGCAGGTGATTGGCACCAGCGTCAGTACTACCTATATTTCTGGGTGGCTGAGTCCGGTGGAAAACTCCATCAGAAAATTTCTGAAGCTGGATAATTTTTCCATCAGCACCGGCTTTATTCAAAACCTCTATTTACAATACAGAACAAAAGGTACCGAAAGTGCCTCTTTTTCCAATCCCAAAAACCTAAACGCGGACATTATGCAGTTTAGCTCATCTGTGATATTGAACAATCTTTCTCTATCTATGGGCAAATATCTGGGGAAAGGTGTGTATCTGGATTATCAGGTGCAAATGCAGGAAGCAACGGACTTGGCGCAGAAAACCAAGCTGGTTTTTTACCACGATACCTCTTTGCGTTTTAATCTTCCGTGGAAGTTCAGACTTGCCTATACTTTCAGCCTCAGACCCCTGCGGGAACCCAATGCGCATGAGATTATGCTTCAGCGCAGTTTTCGCTTTTGAGCAAGAGTAGAAATTCCTTTGACAAAAAAGACTATCTGTAAAATTGTGATTGTGACGCATTCTTTAGAATGTATGATGTAGTCATTCCGGGAGGAAAGCATGTCCGCTACGAAAACAGAAAAAACTATGGTGAAAGAGCATTCAAAGTTCTCTTTGATAGAGTTATTGACGATTTTGCTATTAGTCGGCTTAGTCTTTGTCTTTGTCGTGCCCGTCAATCAGGCAAAAACCAATCGCGGCAGAGTTAACGAAGCAATTACCACCATGAAAATGCTTGGCGACAAAGCTGAAGAATTTAAGAACAATCCTGACAATGGCTATTATCCTGATCTTTCCCAGCTCAACCTGGGAGACCAAGCCAAATCAAAATACTTTTTATATACGATTGTAGCCGATGATAGCACCATTATTGCAGAAACTACTTCTGCTTTCGGAAAAAAAGGCGCTTTTATGGTTTATAGCTTAAGCGGTAAGCAATACCGCATCGGCAAAGGGGATACGGATATTGAATCCTCGAAATACATCGACGAAAACTGGTTGCCCTAAGCAAAAAATCTTATATATCGACAAGATTGTCGAATCTACTTAAATAAGCTAACCCTATCCGGTTAGCTTTTTTTTTGCTTTCGTAAAACATTCACTTTTTCCACTGCGTGGCTAAGCTGACAGCGGAATATATCTTACTACTTCGCAATCATTGCTTTCATGTAGAGCAGGATGCCAATCCTGCTAATAAAATCCATTTAGCAGCATCGGCATGCTGCTCTACATTTCGCCTATCGTATTCATGAAAAAACACTCAAAATTCGCTCAAAAAGCCCTCAATTGTAAGTCAATATCCTAATGAGATTTAGTCGAAATCCTGTCGGATTTAATTCGACTGGATATCGACTGGATACCGAGAGGATTCCAACTAATAAGAGAGAAATTTAAAAGGGAAGTTTTAGCTTGACTTAAATTTAGGGTGAGTTTTGATTAAATCCATCATCTGGAAGGATGGCGGAAGTATGAATATCAGCTTGTTTTTTACTAACGGATTAACTGGCTTAGAGATTTGTTACAGAAGCATTAAGGTCTTGCCATTTTTACTTTTAATAGCATTATGGGCAGCGGTTGGATGTCTGACTGGCGCAGTTTATTCGGAGGGAGATAAGCCTGTCTTGTCTTGTTCCGGCAGTAAAGCTGAGGAAATATTCATCTCATTGCATCTGGGTGAATTTAATGCAGATAAAGCAGGGAAAATCACCCTCAACCCCAAATGGGATGAATATGTTACTGATGAAGACGGATTGCCGGTTATGGCTGTTAATCTTGCTATCGGTAACTCGGGTGACTATGTGGTTGAAATCACAGAAAATCAAACGTTACAAATTCCTTCAGATGCAAATAGCGGTTCCGGAACAGGTGCAGTCCGCTTAGGAAAACCTTACATTTACAGAGACATCCGGGGAATTACTATTTTCATATCACCTTTCCAAAAAGCAGGCGACGCTCTGACTGTTTCAACCGAAATGTCCATCAAGCTGATAAGGTCTGCAGGCAGCGGAACGAATCCGAAACTTAAAACGGGAAATAAACTAAATCCATATTTTATAGATAATTACAAACATCTTTTTCTGAATTTTGAACAAAGATATGAAGATATTGCGGAAAAGGGTTCTCTGCTGATAATCTGTTATGACGAATTCATGAATTCTATGTTACCCTATGTCAATTGGAAAAAGCAGAAGGGGATACCCACGGAAATGTATCCGGTCACGGAAGCGGGTGCCAACTGTGAAGAGCTGAAACAGTTTATCCAAAGCAAATATGACGCGGATAGCACTCTAACTTTTGTCCAACTGGTGGGCGATATTGCCCAGGTGCCATCGTTAATAATCGGATATGACCATTCTTATGGTCCCCGCGATCCTTACTACACAATGCTGGAAGGCGATGACGGTTATCCCGATATCTTTGTGGGCAGGTTCTCTGCGGAAAATACCGAACAATTGGAAACGCAGGTCACGCGTTCCATCGAATACGAAAAAGCAGTTCACAGCGGGAGCTGGATGTCAAAAGCAGCCGGGGTTTGTTCCGATAATCCACCTATCCCGGGTGACGATGATGAACATAATTGGGAACATTTGGACAATATCAGACCCAAGCTTCTGAACTTTACCTATACAGAAGTGGACAGGGTTTATGCCAACGAGGGAGCTGATACAGAGGACATGGCAAATTCCATCAATGCCGGCAAATCGCTGCTGGTTTACTGCGGGGAAGGTTGGACGACCAATTTGGTCGCTCCCTATTTTTCCACAGAGGAGGTTGATAATCTGACCAATGATAACATGCTTCCCTTTATCCACGCTGTTTCTTGCTATATAGGTCAGTTTGCTGATAATACCTGTCTGGCGGAAGCCTTCATGCGTGCGTCTAATGAACAAAACAATGAGCCGACCGGCGCTATCGGAATGTATGCCAGCGCGCCGACCCAGTCGGTTGATGTGCCAATGCGTTCACAAGACCATTTTATTGACCTGCTCGTCAGCGGAACAAAAAACTCAATGGGAGGACTTGTCTATAACGGCTCCTGCAACATGATAGATGTTTACGGAGAAGATGGAGCCTATGTTACGTTTGGATGGAATCTGTTTGGCGACGCTTCCCTGCAGCTAAGAACCAAACAGCCTGATACATTGCAAATCAATATCAGCAGTCAAATCCCTTATGGTGCAACATCACTTCAAATTCAAACGGGCAAACCCAATGTGCTGGTCTGCCTGAGCAGGTACGATGAAATTCTTGCCAGCGGTTTTACAGATAGCGACGGTTCTGTAGTCTTACAGTGGAATACTCCTGTCCAAGCTGGCGATTCCTGTCTGTTGACGGCAACTTCTTTTAATAGCATGCCTTTCAGCCAGTCAATGGAGTGCCTGGATAATGGCGCAGGTTACCTCAGCCTTGAAGATATTGTACTCGATGATAACGAAGACGGCATTATCAATAGCAGTGAGTCAATTGTGGTGTGTGCCACAGTCCGCAATCCATCACTTGTCTCTTTTTCTGATGCCTGGGTTGAACTGGTAAGCCTTACAGAATATATTGCAGTTGTTGATAGCGTCTACAATCTGGGACAAATTACGGCAGGCAGTTCTGAAGAAGCTGTCCTCAGTTTTCGCATCAGTAAATTGTGCCCTGATTACAGAAATATTCAGTATAGAATTATTATACATGCCAATAATCTAAGCTGGACCAGAGATTACCTGATTACTGTCCATTCGCCGAAAGTAGAAATAACCGATTTGAAAATATTGCCTGAAAAAAACTGGCTGAACCGGGGAGATGAAATCCAGGTTAAATATCAGCTGATTAATGAAGGTAGCGCCAAACTTAAAAACGCCGTCTGCACATTGACGTCCGGAAAGCCTTGGATTGATGTCTTGCACCCTGCAGTGGTTGTTCCGGTTGTACAATCCGGAGATACGCTGGTGGTTTCATTTCCGGTCAAAATCAAAACAAATGCCGGGCAGGAAGTTCCTTTCAGCTTTGATTTTCTGATGGAGTCAACGAATTCGAGCCTGCTCAATTTCACAGAAAATCATCTCGTAGTGCGTGATTCTGTTATGATGGAAGGCTTTGAAACTGAGGGAGGCAGCCTTTTTGAATGGTTTTATCCCAGCGGAAGTCATTGGCAGATAGCAGAAACAGCCTTGGAAGTAAAATATGCCCTGGTCTCGCCAACACTTCAGGTGGGAGAGTCTTCCGCCGCAGAACTGAATTTTGAATTATCCCAGCCGGGTAAAATCGTGTTTTATTTCAAAATGGAAGGCGTAGTTGCTGAGAATTTACTTCAGTTTAAAGTAAATAATAACACAGTAGGTAGTTGGAGTGGAAACTCAGACTGGCAAAAGGCAGAATTCACCTTGGCTGGCGGGTCGAATAGGCTGAATTGGAATTATCAGAAAAACGCAAGCACACCGGATGAAAATGACTGTGTCCGCCTTGATGCAATCCAGTTTCCTCCCGGAGCGCTTTTCAGTGATGTTCAGCTCTTGGCGGATGCAGAGGAAATCAATATTGTCATACATCCGGAACAGATAATCCGGGCACCATTTTATCTGGAATCATTAGACGGTAGGTATGCGGAGTATGCTGCAATACTGAGGCAGATAAATAAGCAGGGTTTTCCCAAATCAGAGATTTCCTTGTCATTTAACCGGACGGATTTCACTCCGGGAAGCAGCGATACTTATCTTGCCACTCTGTATAATACCTTGCCGGGTAGAGAATTATTGGGAGTACGTCTTTTCATACCCCGGGGAGTGATTGTTACTTCAAGTTCCAATTTCACCATGGGAAATCAGGCTTCCATTCCCAGAACCGGATTGAATGGCAGCAACAGAATTATCACCTGGATGGGGAACACGGGAACCGAAGCGGACAGTCTCAGGTGCGTTTTGTCTCTTATGACGGATATATCCCTTTCCGGCATTGCCCTGGATTACGAAATCACCTCCAAAGATGAGGCGGATAATGAGTATATCACAACCGGAACTGTAACACTGCAACCATCGGAACCCGGAACCGCTTTTCTGACATTTACACCCGGTCAGGGAACTCTGTTTGAGTGTGAAACAGCCAGGTTTGCCCTCACTTGCAATCAGTCACTCCTGCCGGATGAAATTCCAGGCTATTCCCTTGAGATTTTCTGCAACGGTATCAACCAGCTTTCCATACCGGTTACTGTTACTTATGACCCCACGCCGGGCTTTGACACCGGTAAAACATCTCTGCGGGCATACCCCAATCCGTTTAAGGATAACCTGACTATCGACTACTATCTGCCTGAAGATGGCAATGCGGAGATTTCTGTTTATAATATCAAAGGACAAAAGGTGTTACAGCTGCGCAAAGCTCGAGATTATGCAGGCAAAAACCTTTTAGCGTGGAATGGAAAAGGAACAAACGCACAATCCCTGCCCACCGGTATTTACTTCATCCGGCTCAAATCCTCTGTAGGACAGGACAAGGTCATTCGCTGCCTGCTGGTTAAATAATCCTGAGATTGTAACATAGCTTTGTAAGCTGTTGTAGGGTTGGGTTTGTAACCCAAGCCCTTTTTGAAAAACCCTGAGGTTGCAAACCTCAGGATACAACAGGATGCAATCCTATGTTACAAGTTGTATATAATCCTATGTTACAAGGTTACTTTGATGTGACGGTAGTATAGAAAATACCGGGATTATTCGGAAAACAGACTGCGCAGTTACCTACTATCATAAATTCGGTCATAGCATTGGCAGAAAAGGCTGTGACCTGTGTGTACTGGGTTATGACATCTGATGCATCTTTGAACCAGAAACTGATATTTTGCCCTGCATTCTGATAAGGGAAGGGCACATATAACAGAGGATAATCCGTAGTCAGATAACCTAATAGAAAATTGGTCTGAATAGTCTGATTGGAAGTATCCTTGATATCCAGTTTGGTGGCAGACAAAGCTCCCGGCACAGAGCTTAAATCAGTCATATCTTCCAGCGAAACATGCGTTCCAACCGGAGTTGCATTTGCATAAAAAAAACTGGGCAGGAAAAACTCTGTCTGATAAAGTGATACTATCGTTTCGTTAGTGCTGGCAATCACACTTTGTGAAATCACGCTATGAGGGTTATTATCTGTAAAAGTGGCAAATTGACCATTGTGGGTCAGATAAAACATATTGTAGTTACTCTCAACGGTATAATTCCAGCCGTCCGGCATGCTTGCCTGACCATAAGGATAAATTCTGTAATTGTAATCCTGAATCAGAGCAATCAGCAATTCGTTGCGACGGGAGTTTCTCTTCATATAAATCAAAGGCTGGTTGTCATTATAAAATGAGCGTAGTGAGCTGGTTGAGCGGGAATTCATCTTTGCAGATGTTACAGATATATTATAGGCTGGCGAAGTCTGAGTCAGATTATACTGGGTTGCCAAGATATTCCTAGGGTCATTAAACTGGGCAGTGGTATTGAAGTTCAGGCTGGTGCCATCAGCCACGGGATTGGCACTGCTCATCCAGATTTTAAGGGCATAAAAGTTCAGAGACATCTTTTGATACATTCTGACATCAAAACTGTTGGAAGCAAGATTAGTAATATTTCCATGTATGATGGAACCACCATAAGCAGGTAAACAGGTTACACGGTTGTTGCTTTGGGTAAAATGGTCGATATCCGCCGTTGTGCCTAAGGATATAAACGTTGCCTTATAGTCACTGTTCAAATCAGAGAACAGCACTGCACTGTCTGCGGATAGATCTGACGGAACCACATAATCCAGATATAGATAAAGCGGAACTTCAGAGGTAGCAACGCCACCGGATTTGAAGACGACTTTGATAGCTTCATACGGATTTTGAATTTGGAACGGATGTCCGTTTAACCAAGGATGAGTGAGCAAGTTTTGCGGATTGAAATCAAGTTTTACCGAAGAGAACAGAGTCTTTGATTTAGTCTTAGACTTTGTCTTAGACATGATTGTCGAATCGACATGCTGTTGTTTCTGTTTACCTTTGGCAGGAGTATTATCCCAGACAATATTGGCTTTGTCCATCTGAAATTCGCCAATAGCTTTGAGCACAGGGATTTCAACCGAATCATCGTTAACACTCATCTGTCCAAATGTGTAATCCCCGGAGCCGATAATTCCCGAATTAACCAGACCGTCAGTATAAGTGTAATGCGTCTCATCATAGAAACCTGCATGAGTTTTATAAGTAACCAAATCCTCATTAGTGCCCTCATAATATCTAATGAGGCGGTTATCGGTGCCAACAGATGACGGGATAAATCCCAATTCTATCCAGGCTGATGATGGCAGGTTATAGAGCTTTGTACCATTCTGATAAAACCCTAACCTGAGTTTATCTGTAGCACCATTCAAAGTGTAAGGATGCCCCGAAAAGTAGTTCTGGTATCCTGCTCCGCCTATAAAATCATAATCAAGGTTAAGAGTGATTCCGGTTTCGATATTATCCCATGCCACACTGGCGTTATTCATTTGAATTTTACCAATAGACTTAAGAAAGGGTATTTCAACAGATGTATTGCTAATACTCAGTTGACTGAATAGATAATCTCCCGAACCGATGATGGAAGTGTAGATATATCCGTTCGCATAAGAATAATGGGATGCGTCATAGGCTGCAGCAGATGTTTTATATGTAACGAAACTCTCGGTTGAGTTTTCAAAATACCGGATCAAGCTTTTTGATGAACTATATGAAGCAGGCTTACATCCCATCTCTATCCAGTTAGATGCAGGTAAGTCATATAATTCCACACCATTTTGAGAGAAGCTGAGTTTTAGCTTTTCGCCTGTTCCGCTCAGAGTGTAAGGATGTCCCGAAAAGTAGTTTTGGTAAGTTGCTGTTGGCGCAAAATCAGTTTGGATATTGAGGGATACTCCGCTAAGATTGATGTTTTGCAAATCAAACCAGAAGTCGCGGGCATAAATCTGATTCAGTCCCACATCTAAAGGGATATTCAATTCGCTTTGGCTCTCAAGCGGTACAATCAGCAGATAAGTTCCGTTTATCCTACAGGGAGCAATCAGGTCATTTCCTGTCATAACCCAGGTTTCGGGACTTTGTTCCCAGGCAAATAATTTATTGGGTGCCACCACTATCCATTGTAAAGGAAACCTGTTCGGAAGCGCATTATTTTGCATTTTAATCAGAGGCGCTGAAACACTATTCCCGAGCGGTTGGGAAGCCTGAATATCAATGATAGAGGAAAACACTGCAAAATCCGGAAAGACACCCTGTATCTTATTAGTTGATGTGGTATCCAATTGAGCAATGCTGCTGATTTCAATCTCAGTGTTATCGACCGTCACCGGTAGGAAAAAGGAAACTCTGTCCTGAGTACCATTCATCCAGACATAATGATTACCGGGATTTGCCGAAAAAGAAACAGACGGAGTCACAGAACCCGTCGTAAACAACTGATTGCTGCCGGTGCCAAAAGGATGATATGATATGCGGTATTTGGCATACTCTTCCGGATTGGATACCTTGCCATCAAGCCAGATGTATAAATTGAGATTGTATATGATTGTATCTGAGTTGAAAGCATTGGTCAAATCAGTATAGCAAGTTATGTGCGGATAATCTTGAGGAAAAGCCAGAGCGATGGAAACTCCGTTTCTGATTACAAACAAACCAATGGAAGGACTTATCTCGGTTTGATATGCAATATGCAAAGTGTCCCTGTCTGCAAACGAGACGGTCTTTTGAAAAGAGATTGCATCTCCGATATGAATGATGCTGTCTGCAATTGCCTGCTGGTCAATCAGGAGGTAACTGTTATCATTGGTACTTTTTATCAGGTAATTTGCTTTGCTTGTAATTAAACTACTCTGAATGTAGTCTTCAGGATTCAGATTGGGAGGAAGCAAAACATTCTCTCTCAGATTGCAAGAAGTCATAGCCCAGATAGCCATGAATAAAAACAATACTGTAAGGGTGCGGTTTATGTTCAAAGTCATTCCTGCGCAGGCAGGAATCTTAATTCTTTTCATTAGTAACTCACATTTAAGGCAAGACTGCCAGTATAATTCCAGATAGCTTGTTTGTATCCAAGCTGCTGATAGTAAATCAAGTCAACCGTTTTGGTCAAAGGTATTAGAAGCGTATTCCCAAGATATTTGGTATTGGTTTCACTGCTATCTACAACATAGCCGACAGGCGACACACTCCAGTCCTGCTTGCCCTTTCCTGCTGACAGACCCACGGTGTAACCCTTATTGAAAATGTAGCTTAAACCTGCATGAAATGCCAGATAGGTCTCATCTCCATTTAGGTTTTCCACGTCTCTCTGGGTGTGAACGATGCTTGCACTGATTGTTGTTCTTTGGTAAGTAACATGAAAAGCAAGGTCATTCTGGTAAACATTGAATTCGGGATAGCTTGACCAAGCAAATCTGTAAAACGGTTGCAGCATCAAATCACTCAACCAGTACTTTTCTGTAATCCTGGCTTGATAAACCTGCGCAGGATATGTGGTTGCATCACCACCTAACCACCATCCGCTGATGCCGATTTGCAGAGGTCTGGTTTGAAAATCCAATCCTGCAGACCACGTGTCCCGCCAGCGTTTACCTTTGATTTTGAACTGCTCAAAGCCTGTATTGACAGATAGCCTTTTGTATGTAAACAAGTGATTGGCTGCAACTGCTGACTTCTGATTTTCCAGATTGGCATAGCTGAGGGTTGTATTCAGATGCAGTTTTTTGAGAGAATCCATACCCCATGAGGGAGTTGTTTCATACAACAAATTCTGAGCTTGTTGAAAGGAATGGTTTGCCAGAGAGTAATCAGCATAGGATGAATAAATCAAACCAAGACCTTCCAAAGCAGTACTTTGAGCGTTAATATCACCACTGTTAGAAGCCAATTTGTTGCTCTTTGAATATAATTTATGCGCTGCCAGAGCGTTATAGGAGTTCCATTCAGCGTAAGCCGTGAAGTTTTTTAAAACGGGGTCTTGGGGAAATAAGGTCAAGGAAGTTTTACTATACACGATAGTTTGCTTCCAGTTGGTCAGAGCATTATATGCCCAAAGCATTCCCTGCCAGGCATTCAGGTTTGTGCTGTCTCTTTCTGTTACATACCTGTATGCTCTGAGTGCTAAAAGGGGTTGGTTGGACAGCATGTAGTTATAGCCCAGATTTACCCTTGCTGAAGAGTCATCCGGATTCTGGACAAGATACTCCGATATCTCGTTTATGGCTTGTAGAGCAGAACGCCGATTCTGCTGAATACTCATTTGAGCAGGATCAGCGTCCTGCTCTACTATGTTGGTCTGAGCAGCCGAGGTTTCAGCAAAAAGAAAGCTGCTAACCAAGAGCATCAAAACAAGCAAAAGCCTATTCAAGTACTTTTGCAAAATCTTTAACCGCTGGAGAGGAAGGATCGTATTTCTTCAGGAACTGATAATGTTTTTTTGCTTCATTATTATTGCCATTGTAATAATAAGCTGCTACAATATAACCTCTGGCTTCAAAACTATAGGGGTTTACTATGATAGCTTTCAAATAATAGTTTATTGATTGATTGTATTCCTTTTTCATATAAGCAGCAAATCCGGCTTTGAGCAAAACATCTGTATAATCCGGATATGTAGTTAGAATTTCTTTGCATAATGATATGGCATCGTTCCACGAGCCTAAATACAAATAACAATTGACTATTCCAACTTGGGCATCAACACAAGGACTTAGCTTCAACGATTTCTTGTAATAAGATAGCGATTCACTATATTTACCTGACAAGTAATATAGCCAGCCGATACGCAGTTTGTAAAAAGCGTCTGTTGTATCCTGAGCCTCAAGCGCTTTCATCTTTTCCAGCGCCAGAGTGTAATTCTTTGCTGTTTCTGCTGAGTATGAAGCTGATATCAAGTCTTTTCCATTGTTCTGCGCCAAAAGGGAAAAGCTTGCGATTATTAGTAGAATTGTGATAAGTATGATTCTATACATTGTGTCTCCTATGGTAGTTAATTATTTATCATTTGCAGCAATTGCTACGAGAGCTCTCTTACCGTTGATATCAAAGGTAATCTTCTCAATCCCCTGCATCTGGGATAATTCAATTTGACCACTCCAATTCCTGATGAGCAGACCCAATAGTTTCAGCTTGGTAACGGATTTCAGATATAATGTCTTGTCCTTTTCCAGCATTTGGGTTTGTGTGTAGAACTGGAAGGGGGAAAATACCGGTGCTATAATCAGAAATACGTTTCTGGCAAAACTGTTTAAGACAACTGATAGGCTGGGAGTATCTTTCCATTCGATGTTCTGGTGGTCGGAATACGGTAGTCTTGAAATTAACATGGCAAAAGCAAACAAAGCATTTAAACGTCTTTTTGTAATACTCAATGCGTTATAAACGCCGTTAAAAACTGAAAACTCCAGAACAGTGCCACCGGTTGAGTAAGCTCTAAAGGCTCCTAAGAAATCCAAATCTATAGTCCATTCTTCCTTAAACTTACTTTTCTTTGTTATAACTTCGAACTTCTGGGTTTGACCAAATTGCAGTTGCATCATTTCCTGTAAATTTACTCCCGATGCTAAAGAAGAAATAAACTGTCCTTCCCGGGGTATTCCGCTTCCGACAAACTCATAATTATTAGGTCTGGTCTGGACTTTATAGTTTACAATATGACACTTGCGGGTTTTACTGCCTGCTTCCATACCCATCTGAACCTGAAAATGGATATGAGGACGGGGAGAACGACCGGAATTTCCAACCAGTCCGATTTTGTCACCTTTGCGAACAACATCGCCAGGCTTAACAATAATTGAATTCTGCTTCAAATGAGCGTATAAGGTAAATAGCCCATAGCCATGCGAGATTGAGACATAGTTTCCCCAATTGTCTCGGGTATTGATTGTGTCTATCGCATTATCCACAACGCCATCCAGAACTTTTACCACAGTACCGTCGGCTGATGCCATCACCGGCTTGCCATAACTGAAATAGTCATTAGGAGAGTTTTCTTTGTCAAGCCAGCGTTTCCCGTGATTATCCTGTATTTCCAAATCCCAGGCATACGCCCATTCGTATTTATGAGTTAAAGACCCGTGAAAGCCCTGTGTAACAAGCCATTCTCCATTAACCGGTAAGTTAAACTGAGGTATGCCAACACTGGAAAATCTTTTCAAGCGGGTAAGATAGTATTCCAGACTCTTTTCCGGTGTAGTGATTCCCCAGTCGTTGATATACGGGTGCGAGTTATTTAGTCTGAGCCGCAATGCAAAGACAAAGAAAATCACGGTCAAATTGAACGGTAAGGCAAAAACCGGAGGCATATAGGCAGGATTTAGCTGCGGCATAACAATTGTGATAAAAAAGGCAACCACTGCAGCAATAAATGCGTAAATCCAGGCACTCAAACCCGGCAGTAAGAAAATACCACCCATTGCCACAAAGACAAGGATGAGGTTAAAACCGTGATATGAGATTCCATCTATGATGTGTATGTTAAATAAACTCAGAAGTATATACGAAACACTCCAACCAATGACAGACAAAATAAACCCGATACGTGTACTCAGAAACAAAGCTATTGCAACCAATATGCCCGCAATTGTATAGGGCATAAACAGCAAACTTCCCATACTATGAAAATAGCCTTTAAGAAAGACAGGCAGTGCCGGGTCATAATTTGTCAGCAAAACCTTATGATCCAATAGCGTTGAAAATATCCCCTTATGCGCCAGAAACAGCCAGAGCGTTACTGCCACTAATGAAAATGACAGACTCATGGAAGGAATATGCATCCATTGATTCAAAAACCAGTTCAGAATTATGTATAGGATAAATGTAGTAGCCGAGATTAGCACCAGCAATGACAAATACAAGAGTGTATGCTGAGCCATCCAGTTTATAGGTATGTAGTAGCCAAAAGCCAGACAGACTAGCAGACTGTTGAAAGCTAATATTCCACTTTTACTATCCCAAACGTCAAATCCTGCTAATCTGGAAATCAGTAACACACTCAAGACTCCGATTAGCCCGGATAATCCGACAATCGGAGACAGCATCGTAGCTATGAGCAACATCAGCCCCAACCAGCGGGATTCTGCAAAGAGCACAACCGTGTAGGCATGACTGATGGAAAGAATATATGACTTCAGACCTCTAAGCATGGAACTATGCATAATTCTGCTTAAAACACTCTTAAATGTTCCGGCATTTTCTCGCGTTTGATTACATCTGAGAGGTCTTCTTTTTCCCGAATCAGCTCTGTCTTTCCGGTTTCTGTAATGAGCACAACATTGGGTCTGTATTCAATAAACTGCATCCATTGGGTTACGTTATATGCTCCCACCGGAGAGACAATTATCCTGTCGCCAGTATGCAAATCAGGAAAAGGAACTGCCGGGCGGATTATATCGATATTCATACATAGCGGTCCATAGAAAACAGTGTTTTGATAAGTCCCCGGAAATGGCTGAGTGGGAGTAATTTTTTGTTTATACCACCAGGCAGTGATATTCATGTTAACACCTGCATCAAGAATGACTGCTCTTTCTCCGGTTGGCAAATTCTTTTTGGCTAAGACAGTTGAGATTAGGAAGCCCGATTCATCCACCAAAGCTCTGCCAGTTTCAAAAGTTAGCATAGGAGAATGTTCCTGCACAAAAGCGGATTCGTTAAAGGCATTTCCTATGGCTGTGGCATATTGGTCTATAGAGGGGGAACCATATTCACCGGGTGTGTAAGAAGCATGCAAAGTATTATTGGAAGCGAAACCTCCGCCTAAATCAATGTAATCAACTATGATGCCAAACTTATCTTTAACTTGTTGCGCAAGAATCAGAAGCTTATTGGCAGCCCAATAGTAAGCATTCGCATCAAGGATAAATGTGCCGATGTGGGTGTGCAGTCCTACAAGTTTCATTCTTTTCCCGGCAATCAGCCTTTGGATTGCCCTGAGTGCTTCTCCATTTTCATAGTTGAAGCCAAAGCGTGTCCACATTGGAGAAATACCGGTATCCATATTAACCCGGATGGCAACTTCGGCGATAATATTCAGTTCTTCCGAAGTTTTCTCAATCATATATAGCTCATCAAGGTGGTCGATATGAATTCTGGCTCCGTCAGTGATCGCTCTGGCAACTTCATGTTTCCGTTTGGCAGGACCGTTAAAGATAATGTTTTTACCGGCAACTCCCAGACTGCGGGCTTTCTCATATTCCATGCCTGAAACCACTTCTGCCTTGGCGCCTTCCTGATGAAAGATATTACAGATTGCACCCAGGTAATTGGTTTTGTATGACCAGGAAATCTCCACTTTGGGGTATTGCATTTTCATGATTTCCAGCATTCGGCGGTAACGTCTGCGCATAGTCGATTCTACAAATACAAACAAGGGAGAACCAAAACTGTCCACTAAAGCACTGATAGATACGTTCTCGATTTTCTCCTGATGACTGATAACGCTTTTATTGGCAAACTTATTGATAAAGCCAGCAGTATTGCGTTCGATGGATGGGGCTGAATATACTTTTTTCATTTTCTGTTTCCGTTTTCTATTTGATTTTTCATTTCGATGGATAATTCACCTTTGGCAGATACTTCTCCCATCATGGAAATATTTGAAATAATATCCTCTGCATGACGAATAAAGAATGTGCCGGCTTTATAGAGCGGTAATTGCTCCAGGGGTAACCCCAGAGATAATAAAACTGTAGCGGCAGGCAGATTTTGACCGGCTCCTTCAGCTAACCTGACCCAGGCAGGGAAACGGGGATTAATCTCTATTAGGTAACAGATATCATCAAATCCCTTGATAAGCTCCAATTCCAGTGGACCCCGCCATTTGAGCAACGACATTGCTTTACGAGCAAAAGTATCAAGAATGGGATTATTGACCACAACTCCGCCAAAACCTTTGCCTTTGTCAGTGATAACCAGTTTCCGTTGTGGTACCATGCCAATTACTCCGCCTTCTCCGTCACCAACCATGACAATATTAAATTCATCTCCGGAAACTATTTTCTGCATAATGATAGGCAGACCCCATTTATATTCTATCTCATAGTAATATTTTAACGCTTCTTCAGGAGTGTGGGCTTTGAAAGCTTCGTAAAAGCGTCCCTTAATGATAACGGGATATTCCATGGAAGTATCTATTGTTCGGATTTGAGAAGGGTCGGATAATATTATTGTTTGAGGTACCTGGATGCCTTTGTCAGGAAAAAAGCCGGCTAATTTTGTTTTGTCCCGCAGTAAAAAGTGCTCTTCTTCTGGCAAAAAAGTGTGAATTCCTCTACTCCGAAGTTCATCCTTGAGCCTGATGTATGAAATGATTTCGGAATCCAGAGTGGGGATAATCACGTCAATTTTAGTCTGTTGCAAGATGTAGTCAATACGGCTGAGAAACGTTTCAGGACCTGCCGAGGGATAAGGCATTTGAAACACCATATCTGCCAAATCATCTACGTATATGCCTGATTCCAAGGAGTCATAAACTAGTCCCACAATCTTACCTTTGAATCCGGCACTTTTAATGCTGCGAATTACAGGGACACCGGGTTGAGGGTTATCTCCGGTTTTTAGTCCTGAAACAGCTATGACAATGTCAAGCTTGGATAAGTCAGGATTAGTCATCACTTAGCCTTCTATCAGGTTTAATGCTTCCATCTGCATTAAATAATGGTCAAAATCATGGTTGAAATGGTCTGGTGAAACTTCATATTCTGCCAAAACTCTTTGGGCTATTTCCGTTTTGGAAAGACCGTCATGCAGTAATTTCAGGATGAAGTAACCCAGTTCATTGGTGTTGTAACTATAACCAGTGGTCTGGTCAAAGATAAAACCGTTATCACTCATAGCCAGTTCTCTGATGTGCTCAGTATTCATTATTACCTCGATATCAATTTTTGCTTAAAAAAGTATATACACTATTCAGCAGATATCCCTGCAAAGTATTTTGCATATTTATTTAATTCACTGTGATTTGCTGAAATGAGGAGAGTCCCCCCATTGGTCATAACCGATTGTTTCACCTATACTTGAGATGCGTCTCTCCAGACAATTGCGGCAGAGGGAGGCATTTTCGTCCAGACAGGGTTTTCCATTATAAAGCTGATAATTTGCCCGGTATTTGGAATCAGTGATATTGGGCATGATGATGTTAGCTCCTGCCAGTAACCCAAGTTCTCTGCCATCGGGTTTGAGTGCCTGTAAAGCTGTTGTGGAAGCGATATTGATGTCTTTGAGTAATATCCTGCAAACTGAAATCATTTTCAGAGCCAGCTCCAGTTGTTCCTCTGATTTATAGTTCTTCAAAACGCTTGCCAGAGGTGTATCTGCATGCGGGATATAAGGTCCCATGCCAATCATGTCGATGTCTTCATCAAAAAAGAACTGGATGTCGCTTGCCAAATCCTCCAAAGTCTGATAGGGAAGACCTATCATCACCCCTGTTCCGGTCTGAAAACCAAGTTTCTTCAAAGTCCTGATGCAATTCAATCTATGCTGCCAGTCATGGTCAGGAGGATGCAGTTTTTTATAGAGTTCCTTGCTGGAAGTCTCAATTCTAAGCAAATACCTGTGTGCTCCGGCATTATACCATCTTGTATAAGTTTCTTCGGTTTGTTCCCCCAGAGACAATGTTATGCCCAATCTGCCATCCGTCTTTTCCTTGAGCACTTGAATCACGTCTTCTATAAAAAGCACAAACTCGTTATCATCACGTTCACCTGATTGCAAAACCACAGAACCGTAATGTTGTTCATAAGCCCATAGTGCGGATTTTACTACCTCATTTGTAGTTAAAAGAAAACGTTCAACATTGCGATTGTCTTTTCTGATTCCGCAATAGAAGCAATTCTTTCTGCAAATGTTGCTAAGTTCAACTATCCCTCTAAAAAAGACAGTTGTGCCAACCTGCTGCTTCTTGATTTCGTAAGCTTGTTTGTAAAGAGCTTCAACCTCTTCAGGTTTAGTCAGGCTCAGTAATTCGACAATTTCTTTTATTTCGGGTCTCTTGGTTTTCATCTTTTATCCTGTTCGCTTATTTTCAATTATTCCCCCCGCCAGTACCGTATCACCATCATAAATGACGACACCTTGCCCGGGAGTGATGGACAGTTGGGGTTCAGCAAAATCTAGCATAGCTGTATGCTCATCAATCGGAGTAATTGTGCAGTCTGCAGGCTCATGCTGTAATCTGATTTTGGCTTTGGCTGTGAATGTATCTTGAGGTGGTTTAATGGAAATCCAGTTTAGACTAGTAGCATTCAAACTTGTTTCATATAAGAATTGCTTAGGACCTACCACCAGTCTATTCTTGGCAACATCAATGTCTATGACATAATACGGTTCTATCTGCCCAGGGATACCCAGATTCTTTCTTTGCCCAATTGTGTAATGAATCAGCCCGTTATGCCTGCCCAGAATCTTTCCTTCTTTATCAACCACTTCACCTGCATGGAAGGCATCGTCTTTAAACAAAACTCCGTAATCATCTGTTTCCAAAAAATCCTGGCTTTCCGGTTTTGCTGCCAAATCCTCAAATCCGAGTGTCCTGGCAAGCTGCTTGACTTCATTTTTGTTGAGTTTGCCCAAAGGAAAAAGCAAGTCCTGTAGTTGTTCCTGCCTGAGAAAGGATAAGAAATATGACTGGTCTTTGCTCAGGTCAATTGCTCTTTTGAGTTGATAACGTTTGGTTTCTTCACAATAATCTATTCCGGCATAATGTCCCGTGGCAAAGTAATTAAATATCAAGCCCGCTTCTCTTGCCCTCAAAGGCAAAAGCCCGAATTTCATCTTATAGTTACACATCAAACAGGGATTGGGAGTTTTCCCATCCAGATAGGTTGAGCAAAAGTAATCCAGCACATTATCTTTATATTCAGTTTGCAGTTTTATGATGTGATGTGGGATTCCCAGTCTCCGGGAAATATCGGCAGCAGCTTTGAGGTCTTCTGCTTCGCCGGGACCAAAGCATCCGCTTTTAGTTGCTTCTTTGATTGGAATCGTATCATCCCAAATGGACATAGTCAACCCGATGACGTTGTAACCTGCACCCTGCAGCAATTTTGCTGCCATGGCAGAATCCACTCCACCGCTGAGACCGACCGCTACTGTTTCTTTATCTTTCATATATATACATTCTAATAGGTTTGGTGATTTAAACTAAGCCAATTTTGTTCCGAAGCAGATTACTTACCGTGGATTTCGACAAAACTCTCCAATCTGAGCAGAGTTCTGGAATCAATTTCTCCCGGCTGGTCGCCTTCAACTGTCAGGAAAGGCAAATTGATATACTTTTTCAGGAGGATATTGTCTATCTGCCGATGACAAAAAGACTGGGTGTAACTGACTATTGCTTCCACTTGCCGCTTTTCACATTCAATCCCAATATCTTTGATGCGGTCAAACACACTATACGGGTAAGTATAATCTAAATACTGCTCAACAATGTCCTGCTTGCCTGAGAGCATGGCAAATTGCCTCTGCACCTCATTAAATATTATCTCTCCGCCTATTTGAGTTACCACATTATACAAATCTCCAAAGATGGGTGGAACTCCCAAATATGCCATTCTAAGCTTGATTTTGAAGGGGTCTCTCTTTTTTGCCAGTTCGAGAAATTTATGCAGCTCTGATTCAAACTTGTCCGGCTCTCCGAAAAAATCCGATGCACTCACCAACCAATAGTGATTTTCTGCGCCTGTGACCAAATTTTCTTTCCAGGTCATTTCATCTAACAGCATCAGCTTTTCACGAATAGTGTCGAGCCTCGTTTTAACTTTTAACACTTGCGAATGAGTAACATCAAAATGCTTTTCCAGCTTGTCAATTTCCCATTCCAGTTCTTTGTAATCCTTTTCAACAGGAAAAGAAAAACTGCTGACCTGCAAGCCTTTATCCCTCAGCATCGCCATCAGCGAATGGGTATTGGAGCAGTCGCCTTGTGTGACCCCAATAATTTCATCCAGCCCGGATTGTTTGGCAACGGTATAAATCCCCTTAATCCAGGAACAAACCGTGCGAGGAAAGCCTTCATGTTCTGCTTTAGAAATCAGCCCGGCAGGATTGGCAGTGATAAAGAGATTGTTTAAATCAACCGGGATATGTCCTGCTGCCAGAATAACTTCGATTGGCAGAGAAGTTGTGAATCCGATGCGTTTTCTATTTTGGTTCATAGATTAATTCCAGGTATTTGGTTTCCAGTTCATCAATCTCATTTCTGGTCTGTTTGATTGCCAGCTCCAGTTCCGCCATCAGCTCCCGGAGCTTTCTGAATTTATTGGCATCGGCGTAGGTCTCTGTTTTGGATAGTTTTTCCTGAACAGAATGCAGTTCTTTTTGCTGTGAATTTAAAACAAGGTGCTGTTGTTCAATCTCTTTCTGCAGCTGTTCCAGCACCCATGGATTGATTTTTTTCTGACGGTTGTTAACTTGCTCAGTCTTTTGCTTTTCAACTTCCGGTTCATTATAAGCGATATTCAGCAGTTCTTCAAAGGGCTTATCTATCTCAGTAATAGTGGGATAAACCACATTGTTTGACATGGCTTTATGAAACACCCAGTATTTGTCAGCCAGTTCCTGAATGAAATATCTGTCATGCGAGACAAAGACAATCGTGCCGTCATATTCTTTCAAAGCTTCCAGCAGCGCATCCATCATCATAATATCCAGATGGTTGGTGGGTTCATCCAGAATCAGCAGATTGGGCTTTTCATGGATAAGAATAGACAGGTATAATCTGGATTTCTCACCGCCACTCAGGACTGAGACATATTTTTTCACATCATCTTCCCGAAAACCAAATCTTGCCAGCCAGCCCAGAATATATCCGTCCGTAGCCAGCGGAACAAGTTGTTTCAGTGTTTCATAGACTGTCAGCTCTTCATCCATTTCATTCTGATACTGGTCATAATAGCCGATTTGCAGGCTGGCACCGACTTTCACGCTGCCTTTGCGGGGTTCAATTTCCTGCATCATTAGTTTAATCAGGGTGGTTTTACCGCTGCCATTCTGTCCCAAGAGACAAATCCTGTTTTTGTACCCGCAATAGAGATTCACCTCTTTTGCCAAAAGCTTGGTTCCAATGCCGATTTCTACATTTTCCAGCCGGTAAACATCATTGCCGCTCCGATCTTGAGACTGAACTTTGAGATTCATCTGATGTTTTTCTTTGGGACGTTCAATGAGCTCGGTTCTGTTTAAAATCTTTAATCTGCCCTGAGCTTGTTTGGTTTTTTGTCCCGCCATGTTTCTGGCTATGAAATCTTTGGTTTCTTTGACCCATTTCTGTTGCTGTTTCCACTGCCTTTCCTGTTCCAGAAGCCTGATTTTCTGAGCTTCAAACCAGGAAAAGTAATTGCCTTTGGTGATATTCAGACACCCGTTTTCCATACTCCAAATGGCTGTGACTGTCCTATCCAGAAATGTCCTGTCATGAGAAATAATCAAATAAGGTCTGTTCTGATTGCTCAGATATTTTTCCAGCCAGCCTATCATGGCAATATCCAGATGATTGGTTGGCTCGTCTAACAGTAATAATTCAAATCTGCTGAGTAATATATGGGCTAAAGCAAGGCGGGTTCTTTCACCCCCGCTAAAAGTGGTCAGTTTTCTGTTCCAGAGTTCGGGTTGAAACTTCAGGGCAGTCAAGGTCATTTTCATTTCAGTGTCAAACTCATATCCGCCCAGATGTTGAAAACGTTCCTCTGCTTTATGCAGCTTTGCCAAAACTGCTGTATCGTCATTCCTGCGCAGGCAGGAATCCATTCTGTTTTTCTGTTCAGTTTGTAGTCCCGCATTTATGCGGTTTTGCGAATGTAGCAACGGACGCCCCGTCTGTTTATCAACTGTTTGTAGTCCCGCATTTATGCGGTTTTCTGAAGCTAAAAAGACGTCATCACTTGTAGCAGAACCGCATAAATGCGGGACTACATACTTTTCAGAATCCGTTTGAGCAGGTTCGGCGACCTGCTCTACACTCAACATATTCGACAGCTCTATTATCTCTTTCCAGGCTCTTTGCAAATCTTCCCGGGAAGAGCGTATGTATTCTTCCACGGTCAATTGCGTTTCAAACTCTGGATTTTGGGAAAGGTAGGCAACTTTGATACTTTTCGAGCCGGAGACAGTTCCTGCACTCAGCTCCATTTCTTTGAGCATAATTTTGAGCAGAGTTGTTTTGCCACAGCCATTAGCGCCAATCAGTCCAATTCTGCTGTTATGTTCCAAACTGCAATTGATATCCTTAAACAGATACCTGCCGGCAAATTCAATTCCGACACTGTCCAAACGTATATAACTCATCTATTTCCTAAGTATGTAGTTCCGCATTTATGCGGGTTTCTTTCATTGATACATCTTTATCTATGTTTGCAGACCTGCCTGAAGGCAGAACTACAGCATCATTTTCGCTTTTTAGAGACACAGAGAATAAAAGGTTTTAATCTATACCTTTTCAGTGTATTCAGTTTTTTCCGAGTGTTCCGTGATCAATTTCATAAATCTCAATTCTATTTGTGCCAGTCTTGTCAATCTTAAAAATTGCTTGCCAAAATATGCCCTCACAAATTCTCTGTCTGAAAGATTAAGGCCGGGATGTAGCGCAGTCCGGGTAGCGTACTTGAATGGGGTTCAAGTGGTCGCTGGTTCAAATCCAGTCATCCCGACCATCTTTTTTACTAATGACAATAACAAACATGCAATTTACTTAAGTCATAATTTAAATCTTCCATGTTTCTCCTTTATCTCCTCCTTGCTTCACATTAGGATTCCGACGGGATTCTGACAGGAGTATAACAGGACTTTACTCCCGTTTGACCCTTGTCAGAGTCTTTGCAGATTCTCTTTGTCCGTTAAGAACCAAAGGGGAAGGGAAAATGGTACAAGTAATAAATAACGAATTACGAATTACGAATTACCTTGGTGACAACGTGTCTCTAAAAAGCAAAGTATAATTCCTGCATCCTTCGACAAGCTCAGGATGACACAAGCGCAGGAATGACAATAAGGGCTACAAACCAGAAAAGAATTACTCTCCTACGTATATACCTGAACCAATTAAGAAATTAGTGCCGGGAATAGGTTCAGTATAACCCAGTTTCTTCTCTTCTTTCTTGTCTATAGGATTTTCCCACCAGAAATCAACAAAGCCACCACCATTTTTAGCAGCTTTAATGAGTCCCTGAATCAGTAAATTTCCTCTGGAATCTTTGTAATTAATCAAGTCCATTCCTTGTTTTTCGGGTTGGGTAGCATGAGCAATATTAATCCCATCCATATCATAGATGTAGAAATAGCCTGATTTGTCATCAAAGAAGCGGATAGGTTTCACGAAATTGCGGCAAAGCTCAATTTGCCGTTCATTATCAAGGTTTTTCAGCACAGCTCCCAAGCCAAGGGCAGCCAGATGAACATTATTAACAAGCAAAGCCTTTTCTATATTGGGCTGTGGATTAGCATTAGCTTGATTGGCAGAACAACCGCATAGCATAATAAAAGCAATGCTGATAATTAATATGGATACTATTGTCTTACCTATTGAGTTTAAACGATTTGAATATAGCATACTGTTCCTCCTGCTAAAAAGCTATAATCCCAAGATAAATTATTAAGTCAAGAACAAATGTGTCTTATATTACTCACCATCCCTGGTTCAATGCAAGCCACAGCTGCAGCAGATTGTCAGGTAAATCCGGTTGGGCAGTTTTAAGCAATCGAATCATCTTTTCTCCGCCTTCATAGAAGATTACCCTATCCAATGGTTTTTTATGAGATGAAGTGGACTTATGGTATCCGTATTTTGCATTTAACTCATTTTCCAGATAGCGGGCTGTACCTTCCTTAAATTCCTGCCAGGTAAGATATTCCCAATCTCTTTCTGAAATAAGTGATTTGAGTTCGCTGCGAAGCATTCTGACGCTTTCAAAATTGCCTTTTTCTGCTGCTTTTATCATCGTCAGATAGGTATTTGCTATTTGCTTATTATCATATGAGAATTCGTAATTCAGCTCCCACATCCAGTTTTGCTTAGCTGTTGCTTCCCGGTAAATCTTGAGCGAATCCTTAATCCCCTGTTCGCAGGTATTGAATTGATAGCAATGTACAAATTCATGAAATACGATAATCATTTGCTTTTGATTTGCTAAGACACTGGGATCGATTACACAGGCAATCTGATTTTCTGCGAAGTCCAGGGGATAAGCTGCGCGTATTGTTTGGGGAACCTGTCCGGGACGATGCACAGTCTTAGCCAAACTCCAGTTTCCAACAGAATCAGGCTGATACAGATAATAATTATCACCTTGCGCAATGCAGACCGGATAGAGCTTTTCCCAGGCAGGATGCATAGTTTTAATACTTTTCCACATAGTAGTAACGGTTTGCAGACTGTTGTGAAATATAAAGTCTGCAGGCTCAGTTATCTTGATAGAGAACAATGGCACAAATGAAAGCAATAGCATAAACAAGCACATATTACGTAGCATTAGTCCTCCCTGCTGAGATTATCCGGCAAAGCCTGCATCATCTGAATGATATAATCAGGAGAACCCCATAAGATAAAGCGTGCCTTTCCTGTTTCAGAATTATAGGAATATTGGAATCGTGTTTCGTTTTTGCCGGATTTATAGAGGTTCACAATTCCTAATAAGGCTGAAGAAACATCCTGTGCTTCTTCAGAGCCGGAGAAATTACAGTCAACAATTGTACAAATTTGGCAGCCTGCTTCCAGTGAATTCTGCTTAACTGAAAGAAACTCTGCAACACCGGAATCCCAAGTCGTCCTGAGTTCATTAACAACTTCTGGATTTCCCAGCATGACTTGTAAGTCGGATCGTTTAATCCGCCATTCACCCCCGATTTTCGTACCTTTCAAGGTTCCGGCTTTTAGGTATCTGCGGATTGTGCGAGGATGCAAGGAGAGCATAACAGCAATTTCATCAATATTTAATATGTCTTTATCCATAATATATACCTCTTACTGTCCGACAAAGTACACATTGTCATGTTTTGTCAAGTATTATCATATTTTCTTTTTTTGTTATCCAGCAGAGATAAACAGGAGCTTGACTGCTCAACACTGGTCGCACCCGTTTGAACCGTCTATCTCTGCCACTGAACCGATAAATTGAATAAACCGGATATAAGGAAGATAGTTCCGTAACGACAATAGTATGTCTCTGAAGCCTTCTATGGAAATTTATTGACTTAAATAGCAGGATATACTCTCATGGTCTTATGTTATTAAGAACAGATATCCTGATTATAAAGAGGTTTGTATGAAGAAAAGCATTAATCAACTAATATCAGTTCGGCGGTCATCTACTGGCTTTGCTTGTTACAAAGATTGGAGTAATTTCCAAATATCTATTGTGGATGGATGTATCGTGTTTGTCTCCGACGGCATAGAAGTACAAGTTAAAGATGGTGTCACATTGGAAGTCAAAAACATCTATCCTGACGAAAATATAACAACTTATACCACTGTGACATACAACGCTCCTGATGACTATGTTTGTAAAGAAGTTTACAACGGAGATGTCAGGAAAGAAAAAAATGAAAGTGCCTATTATGCACTCATGCTGCTCAAAAGTTATTTATTGCCTCATGGTACATATTATTAATATCCTTTAGGCTATGCGAAAAGACCAGCAGAATATATTTGATAGTGAAAAGAGCGAACCACTGACCAAAGTTCCTTTGGCAGAGAGGCTTCGTCCGCATTCCCTCAGTGAACTGATTGGACAGGAAAAGTTACTTTCAGAAGGTTCCCTGCTCAATCACATGATTGAAAATAATGAATACCATTCTTTCATTTTGTGGGGACCTCCGGGCACCGGCAAGACCACTATTGCCAAAATCATTAACCAGACTTCCAATCTGCCGTTTGTCCATTTCAGCGCTGTCCTGAGCAGTATCAATGACGTCAAAACCGTAATGAAAGAAGCGGAGTATCGTCACCGTGCAAAGAATCAGCCGACTATCTTGTTCATCGATGAAATTCACCGTTTCAATAAATCACAGCAGGATGCGTTTTTGCCTTATGTGGAGTCCGGCGCTATTATTCTGATTGGCGCAACCACCGAAAATCCCAGCTTTGAAGTGATTTCTGCTCTTTTATCACGTTGTCATGTATTTGTTCTGGAAATGCTATCAGAGCAGGACTTGATTGCGATTATCACCAAAGGTTTTTTTGAGCTGAAAGTTGAATCTGACGAGGAAATCATCAATTGGATAGCTGTCCAGAGCGGGGGAGATGCGCGTCGCGCTTTGAATGATTTGGAATTGCTTGCGCCCTACCTGAAAGACAATCCGCATCCCGATATCAAGGAGCTGGCAAAGATTTATACAAAAAAAACCATGTTCTATGACAAGAACAAGGAAGAGCATTATAACATCATTTCCGCCCTGCACAAATCCCTGCGCGGCAGTGACCCGCAAGCAGGGTTATATTGGCTGGCGCGGATGTTGGAAGCTGGCGAAGACCCGCGTTATATTGTGCGCAGACTGATGCGTTTTGCCAGTGAAGACATTGGCTTGGCAGACCCGCAAGCCCTTCTGCAAGCTGTCGCAGTCAAAGAAGCGGTGCATTTTATGGGGATGCCCGAATGCAATAATGCACTCGCTCAATTGGTTGTCTATCTGGCGACTGCTCCGAAGAGCAACGCGTTGTATGAAGCATATAGCCAAGCCTCTGCCGATGCCAAAAACACTTCCCATCTGGGTGTGCCGTTGCACATCCGCAATGCTCCCACTAAACTCATGAAAGACCTGAACTATGGCAGAGATTATGAATATGACCACGAACACAGCAATAAATATTACTACCAGAAGTATTTCCCCGATACCATGCCAGAAAAGGCTTACTACAAGCCGGGTGAATTTGGTTTTGAGAAAGAGATAGCCAAGCGGCTGGATTGGTGGAAAAAACTCAAAGACGACCAGACTAAGCAAGACAAATAGCCCGATTTCCTTTTTCTAATATTTCCTGATTAGAACTAAAATTCCATTGCTTCTTTTCATACCTCCCTCAAGTTCAAGCGTAAATCAAGCGTAATAATATTACGCTTGATTTACGCTTGAACTTGAGGCTGAATAGTCGCTCAAGTCTGTAGTTTCCTGATTTTGGTTGACAACTAAAGTGAGGAGAGTTATGAAACGCAAAGCAAAGAAAGCAGTTAGCTACTCAGAGAGCTATAAGCAGT
>Ga0247841_10001232_pt1 | contig 59620 bp, 67 predicted proteins | sample LaCruzMarch2015__2_FD_192410 | JGI IMG/M metagenome (GOLD analysis project Ga0247841, IMG submission 192410) | Freshwater microbial communities from meromictic Lake La Cruz, Castile-La Mancha, Spain - LaCruzMarch2015_18m | ecosystem: Environmental > Aquatic > Freshwater > Lake | place: Spain...
GGAGAAACTTTTTTGTGTTCAGTCATTTTATATTTAATTTTTGGGGTTTAGTCATAGTGAATTTTATTTCAATATTTTTTACATTATCTTTTTCTTTAGGAAGATTTTTTAGAACTGCATTATAAACCGTTATAATATTTTCTGCAAGTTCTTTATCAGGCATACTTTGTTTTCCAATAGAAAGTTTTATGCTAGCTTCTTTTGTTTTTATTTTCAGACTATTGTTTATTTTTTCTTTTATTTCTCTTATTGTTTTTTCATCTGTATTCAAGATTATTCCTAATTGAGGAGAAGGCATTTTTCCACTTGGCCCAAGGACTCTACCAAAAGTAGTAGCAACAGCTGGCATTAAAGTTGATTGAGAAATAAAGAAATCATATTTTTTTACTAATCTTTTTGCTTCTTTTTTATTAGCATATTTCTTAAATTCATCCTTGGTGATTGTGTCTATGTAGGTACTCTTTGATTCTAAAAATGCACCAATTTTTTTTTCTTTAATTTTATAAGGAGTAGTTATGAATAGATTTATTTGGTTTTTTCTTGCATCAAATTTTTGTAAATTTATAATTAAATCTACCGTCTGGTCAAACTTTCTTTCTTTGTTTTTTCTCAATTCAGCTAATGCATGCAATATTTCTTTTTCCATAGTCTGTTTTAGCCTCCCAAATTATGCGCCGGCGCTATAGAATCTATGCGCCCACGATATGGTTCAATCGGCTAAATTCTTTAGAAAAAGTTAGTTTATAAACTTAATTATTGGTCTGAAATTTCTCTTCTATATGCGTTTTCTAATAATTTTAATTTTGTTATTTTCCTTTTTGCTATTGAATTGAACATCTCACTTTCAGGATTAATTTTATGAGATAAAATAGCTATTTTAGTATCAAGCCCCATACACATCCCTTTTGCAGAATAAACTTCATATAATCCATTTAAAGTGTATTTTGGGGATTTAGGCAAGTCTTTAGGATCTATTGTGACAGGGTTTTGAAGAGGCAAGACTCTTCCCCTTTTTCCATAATGTATATGGTTTTTTGCATATAGGTCAATATATGCTTCAAAAGTGTGTAATCCCCCAACCGAGCCTTTTTTAATTTCTCCATTAGGCATTACGTAGCATTTTCCTTCTAGATGAGAATTAAATCTGGCGAGTTCAGCGATATATAAAAAAGAATTAAAGTCTTTGAAAGGCCCTCTCCATCCCTCTAATTTTATTAATAAATTAAACAAAGGAGTTTCTTCTTTTGATTTTCTTTTAAAATATGATTTAAAACCATCTACAAATACCATCTTTTTAATCAATCAATTTAATTTATATTCTTTGTTCTCTTAAAGAATATACTTTGACAAATCACAACAATCCTTATAAATAAAATTCTTTTTTATTTTTCATGGAACTAGTAGCATTATTATCTTCTGGAAAAGGCTCTTGGGCTCAAGTTTCTGGGCTAATGAAGCAAGGAACTTGGGATAAAATTATTCTTATAGGAGATGATTTTGCAAAACAATTTTCTCACGAAAAACCCTTTGAATTTATTCAAGTGAATTTGACTCAAAGAATAAAAGATTTAAGAGACAATTTTAAGGAAAAGCTTAAAGGAAAATTTGAAGGAATGGAAGTTGCAGTGAGTCTTGCTTCTGGTGAAGGAAAAGAACACATGGCTCTTGTTTCGGCTTTAATCAACCTTCCCATGGGTGTAAGATTTGTTGCACTGACTAAGGAAGGAATTTTAGATTTGTAAAATGAAAAAGATAGAAGTATCTCAAACCTCCGAACCAGGGGGATTAGGATTAGAGTCTCTAGCAAACAAGGGGTTTGCTGGTCCACCCTATAGTTTAAAGGGATTGGATCTAACTCTTTGTTTAAGAGATGAAACAATTCTTATCCGTTTCTATGATATGTCCTGTTCTTTAAATTCTGGAGAGAAAAATTATAATGAACTTAGAAAATATATTTAATCTCTTCTAAAATTAAATTCCTTTTATCTTCAAGTCTTTTTTGTTTTTTCCAAGTACCGCAACTCTAGAAAATTCATGAGTGTTAAGAATTTTATAATCTTCTCCTAATTTTTTCAATTCCTCAGAAATCAATTTTGAAAAATTAAAAACATCTTCAAATTTGGGCATTCTATCATAACCTAATCTCTGCCTTGCAAAACCAATACTCATGAATCCTTTTATTTCTACAAAAAGGGGTTTTGATTTTTTTATAAGTAAAGCGTACTCCCTAACATACTCTTTGTTCATGTTTAAATCTAAAATTAAATTCATTCTAAAAACAGTCCTTGTTTTTTTTCTCAGCGAGGGAAAGAGTTCCAGAGTTTCATTTAATTTTTTCCAAGCATTTTTTTTTGTACTTCTATGAAACTCATCATAGATTTTTTTATTTGGTGCATTTACTGAAACATATAGCTGAGTTGGAAGTTGTTTTTTTTCTAAGAGTTCTTTTATTTTTTCTGGATAAAGTCCATTCGTTACAAGGAAAGAAGTTTTTTTTCTTTTACTCAATTCTTCTATTAATTCTCCAATTTTATCGTAAAGTGTTGGCTCTCCCGAAAGGGAAATTGCAAATTGCATTGGCTCTTGGGCTTCCTCGAATTTCTTCATATCCGCTTTGCTTAATTGCTTTTTTCTAGAATTTTTATCAATATTAAATCCTTGAAGAAGTTTTTTTTGGGCTTCAATACATCCATCAATAATTTCTTTAGGAGAATCAACTTTCCCTTTAAGTTTGTTATCAATTGTTAATTCTACTGCTCGCCAACAGTGAATACATTTGTTTTGACACCACATTATTGCGGGACTCATTTGACAGCATTGATGACTTTTTATTCCATAGAATTTTTCTTTATAACAAACCATTTCGTTCCTAATGGCTTTTTTTGTCCATCGGCATATTTGCACTGCAGAATGTTTGCCCACAAGTGAATAATGTTGTTTTGTTAAAGTATCTTTTACTTTTTCTGGAATCATATAATTAAAATTAAAATCTAAGATTTAAAGGTTGCTAACACCTCAGTTTGACTATAAAAATAATTAAAAAGTCATTTTTGTCTTAAGGTAGATGGAAGAAAAAAAGAAAGACCTTGGAGTCGTTTTGAGAAATTGTATAATTAATCAAGAAATTAGGCAAAAATTTCTTTTGTATGAATTGACTCTGTATCCTATTAGAGAAGATGGGAAAAAATATAGATCTGGAAGATATTCTCTAAAAGGAGAAGAAACTCTTGTAGAGGAGCTTCAAATAATAGGACTTGTAAGTGAAGGTTTTAGTTTTGGAAAGAAAAGAGGAACACTTGCAATAACTAAAAGAGGGGAAAATCTTTTAGGAGAATACACTCCCGAGAAAGATTTAGAAAACTTAGGGATTTATTCTTCTAGCGTTCATTAAATCTTTGATTTATAAAAAACTACTTACCCATAAAACCATAAGTAATGCCATTAAAAATAAAAAGAAATAAGTTAAAAATGAAAATGTTTTTTTTGCTTTTTCTTCACTTTTTGTCAGAGCAAAGATAGTCAAATAAAAGAATCTTCCTCCATCAAATAATCCTACTGGGAGCATGTTTACTAAAGCAACGCTAAGACAAATTATCGTTGCCCACCATAATAAATTGTAAATAAATAAACTAAAATCACCTAGATTAGGAATATAGTTCACATGTGCATCTCTAAATCCTGTTAACTTTGAAAGGAATTTAGTGGTTGGTTTCTGAGGGCCTTCTATTGTACTTATCCCTAACCATGGTTCTGTTTTGTTTTCAGGATTTTCTCCTAAAACAATTTCATAGTCTTTTTCCGATTCATTTATTATTGCAGAAAAAATAATTTTATCTCCAGGTTTATGCAGGGAGACCTCTTCTTGCATATCACTTAAACTCTTTATTTTTTTTCCATCTATTTTTATTATTGCTCCCTCAAGTCCTTGGTTTATTGCAGGAGAATCTTCATAAACAATAGTATATCCTTGAGCCATTGCTTCAATATACCCCTCTTTTAAAATCAATTCTTTTGTTATAACATAGTTGTTTTTTGAAGTATTTATTTTAGTTAAACCAGTTGCATTTGTATTTTCTAAAAGAGTCGTATAATCTAAATAAGAAACTTGTTTTCCGTCTATAGCTTGAATTTGGCTTGTATTTAAAATAGCTAACTGATAACTATCAAAAACAACTCCCGAAGAAGAAAAAAGCAAAGGAAAAATTAACCAAAGGACCCCCAATAATATCACAGCTACTACAATATTTGCAAATGTTCCGGCAGATAAAGTGGCCATTTGAGCAAACTTGCTTTTTTTATTCATTTTCTTTTCATCAAGTTCTACAAACGCTGCTAGGAAAACTGGAAGGAAAGAAGGGAAAAATCCAAATCCAGTCGTTTTTATTTTTACTTTATTATATGCTGCAATTATCCCATGGGCAAATTCATGAGGGATTGCAATTATTATAATTATAGCAATCCAATAAAAAAAATAAAAGTTAGGAAGGCCTGGAACTAATTTATCAATATAAGGAATCAAAGGCATAATTGGTGGAACTTTTATTGCCCTTACAATTTCTTGGTTAAACAAATAAATTTTTATTATGGTATAAGTTAAATAAACCATCCCGGCCATAAGGATATATCCAGAAATTATAGAAAGCCAACTTATGGCTTTCATAGTTTTTTTATATTTTCTTCCTATTTTATTTATAAGTTTTATTCCCCAAGGGGTTTTGTATAACAATAGCAGGCCTTCCTTTTGCATCTTTTTTCTTCTAGAATAAATAAAAAAAGAAACAAAGATTACAAACAGGGCTAGTAATCCTAAATCGTACCAAATAAAATTCATTTTTTGTTATAAATCACTTTACTTTTTCTTCAAAGGCCTAAATCTTTTCTTCTTGCATTTTCTGCATTTGATTTTTCCCTTTAAAACTCTTTGAGGATCTGATCTTATTTTGCTATGACACTCTTTGCATACAAAAATATTCTTAAAAAGCCTATTTGTTGATTCTATTATTTTTGCCATTTTGTTTTATGATTATACTTTTCGTTTAACTATTTTTTCCCCACAAACATCCCAATATTCTACATTGTCATTCTCGCTTATTGTTTGCTTAAGGGAGTCATCACATTTTACTTCTATTGTTTCAAAACTATCCAAATCCATTAAACTTATTTTTTCTCCAATTGACAAGACTTGTCCTTTGTTTTTGTTTACCATAGGAACTTCAAATCTTTCGTGTCCAGGAGCAACAATTATTTTCTTTTGGTCAGATAATATTCCGATAGCTTCTATTCTTGCTTTTGCATGTCCGTGTTTTCCAGTCTTGCTTATATCTATTTTCTTAACCGTGTAAGGCAAACCTTCAATAATAATATTTGTTCCACCTTTGATTTCTGTCGCATCAATTATTTTTAAAATCATAACCTATTCAAAAAAAATAGATTTATAAACGTTTTTACTCAAAAAACTATATGGTTTTACAAAAAAAAGATTTTATTGAGATAGAATTTACAGGAAAAACGAAAGAAGGGGAGATTTTTGATTCAAATATAAAAGAAGATTTAAAAAAAGCAAATTTAAAAGTAGAACCAAAACCATTCATCTTTTGTCTTGGAGAAGGGATGTTTTTGAAAGCTATTGAGGATTTTTTGATCGGAAAAGAAATAAAAGAGTACTTTTTAGAGCTACCTACAGAGAAAGCCTTTGGAAAAAGAAATTCAGCTCTCGTGCAAGTTTTTCCTGCGAAGATGTTTAGAGAACATAAAGTAAATCCTGTTCCGGGAGTAATTTTTTCTTTTGATGGTAAACCCGCAAAAATAATCTCCGTATCTGGGGGGAGAATTATGGTGGATTTTAATAACCTCCTTGCTGGAAAAGATGTGAATTACAAAATAAAAGTTATGAGAAAAGTAGAAGATATTAATGAAAAAATAAAAGCATTTAATGAATTTTTATTCAGAAGAAATTTTGATTTTGAAGTTAAAGAGAAAGTTTTAATTCTCAAAGTAGAAAAAGACATTATTCAATTTATTGAGTTATTCAAAGAAAAGTACAAGGAAGTTTTAGACTTGGATTTGGAAGTTGTAGAAGAAACTTCTCATAAAAAAGACAAAAAACAAGCTTAGTTCCTTTTTTTGAGTACAACAATTTTTATAAACATAGGGGATTATTTTAAGTTATGAAAAGAGAGGAGTTTAATGTGAATTTAAGGGCTTTTAAAATGGTAAGCACTAAATCCAATAAAAAATCAGGAGATTTTTCATAATGGAAAACACTTATACTAAAAATACTGCACCAAAATACCCTTCTGATCTTTCTCAAGAGGTTAGAGATATAGATAAGGAACTAGCGGAGCTTATCAAAAAGCAAGCAGCAAAAATAAAGGTTATAGGTGTTGGAGGAGGAGGCGGTAATTCTCTTAGCAGAATGAGGGAAATAGGTGTCAAAGGTGGAGAGTTGGTAGCAATTAATACGGATGCCCAGGATTTATTATATGCTAACGCAGATCAAAAAATATTGATTGGAAGAGAGCTTACTCATGGATTGGGGGCTGGAAGCAATCCAAAAGTTGGTCAAGAAGCCGCAAAAGAATCAGAAGCAGAAATAAAGAAGAAAATTGCTGGGTCGGATATGATTTTTATTACTTGTGGACTTGGTGGGGGGACCGGTACGGGAGCTGCACCAGTTGTAGCATCTCTTGCTAAAAAACAAGGAGCATTAACTATTGGAGTAGTCACTTTACCTTTTACTATTGAAGGTAAAAAAAGAATTGAAAATGCTATGGATGGTTTAGATAAGATGGAATCTATTGTAGATACTTTAATAGTAATACCTAACGATAAACTTTTAGAGCTTGCACCGGATTTACCTCTTCATACTGCATTTAAGATTGCCGATGAAATTTTGACAAATGCAGTGAAAGGAATAACCGAACTTGTAACGACTTCTGGATTAGTTAATCTAGATTTTGCAGACATAAGAGCAGTTATGGTTGGAGGAGGAGTATCTTTAATAGGGATGGGAGAATCAGATACTGAAAATAGAGCCATGGATGCTGTTGAAAAAGCAATTCAAAATCCTTTACTTGATGTGGATATATCCGACGCTACGGGAGCATTGGTAAACATTGTTGGAGGTCCAAATATGAGTTTAGATGAGTGTAAATCTATAATTGAGACAATTGGTGAAAAGCTCAACCCAGATGCAAAATTGATATGGGGGGCACAGATAGCAGAAGATATGGATAAATCCATTAGAGTTTTATTGATTGTTACGGGGGTAAAAAGCTCCCAAATTCTTGGCCATGGGGAAGGAAAAGAAAGAGTAAAGCACAAGGAAATAGAAGATGAATTAGGCATAGATTTCTTTGGGGAAGAATAAGCACTAATTTTATAAATACAAATTCTTACTAATTTATATGAATAAGATTTTAACTTCAATGAATACTTTTTTTCTTCAATGTAAAAGAGTATGGATAGTTTTGAAGAAACCTTCGAGAAAGGAGTTTGAAACAATTTCTAAGGTTTCAGCCATAGGTATTTTGATAATAGGAATCTTGGGATTTTTGGTTTCAATGATTGTTGCACCTTTCTTTAGATAAGCCTATTTCTTTAGTTATCAGAAAATTTATAAACCCATTTTTTTAATTAATAGTATCTACTTCTTAGATTATTGAGAAGTTAGTAAAAGTAAAAATGATTTTCATCATAAAAGTTACAACAAACAAAGAAGAGAGAGCACTAGATTTTATCTCTGAAAGAATATTGAAAAAAGGGTTAAACATTTTTTCAGTATCAAGGCCCCATGGGCTTAGAGGATATATCTTGCTTGAATCTGAAGATAGAGATTCTGCGGAAGAAGCTGTTTTCAACATTCCCTATGTAAAAGGAATAATTGGAAAAACAATTGAATACGAAGAAGTAAAGAATATGATAGAACCTTCTGCAACAAGTGTATCCATAAAAGAAGGAGATATTGTGGAAATAATTTCTGAACCTTTCAAAAAAGAAAAAGCAAAAGTTTTAAGAATAGATGCGCAAAAAGAAGAAGTAGTAGTAGGATTATTGGGAGCAGTTGTTCCTTTACCTGTTACAATTAAATTAGACAATGTCAAAGTTATTAGAAGGGAGGATTTAGATAATAAAAATGCAAATTAAAATTTTAGCAGACGGTGGAAACATGAAACCAGGGCCAACATTAAGCCAAAAGATAGGGCCCACTGGAATTAGCATGAGCTTAGTTTTGCAGAAAATAAATGAAGCAACTAAAGATTTCGATGGGATGAAAGTTCCAGTTGAAGTAAACTTAAATCCTTCTACAGGAGATATTGAAGTAGTAGTTTTTTCTCCACCTGTTGCAGAACTTTTAAAAGCAGAATTTAAAATTGCTAAAGGTTCGGGAATTCAGAAGCAAGTTCAAGTTGCAAATGCATCCATTGAACAGATCATCGCAATCGCCAAAACAAAAGCACCAAATTTATTATCTACTACTTTAAAATCAGCAGTAAAAACCGTCGTGGGAAGCTGCGGAAGTTTAGGAATATTAATCGAGGGCAAATTTGCTTCAGAAATAGAAAAAGAAATAGATAAGGGAAAATATGATAAAGAAATTCTTGGAGAAAAAACAAAACCTTCTCAAGAAAAAAGACAGCTTTTAGATAATAATTTTGCGAAGATGAAATTAGAGCAAGATAAAATACTCAAACAAATAGAAGCTGCTAAGAAAGAAGAACAAGATAAAGTTGCTCCGGCAGCCCCCGCGGAAAAAGTAGAGAAAAAGAAATAGTTTATAAATAAAATCCGATTCAAATAAAAATATGGGGTTATGGGGTAACCTGGTTAGCCTTCGAGGTTTGGGACCTTGAGATCCCGGTTCAAATCCGGGTAGCCCCATATGTCGTGATTTATTCACGATATTTAAAATATGCAAAAGCGAGGACATTCGAAATTAGCAGATTTCAGTGTTGGGTTTTAAAACAACAAAATGGAAACAAAACAGATACTAGAATATAAATTCAAAGATTATGAAGCAAGATTAGATTTAATAAGAACTCTTTGTTTAACTAATCAAATAGCATTAATTGAGAAAAATAAAGATAAGATAAGAGAAACTCTAGAAGGATATAATCAATTTAAAGACCATCCGCAATATGACAGAGTATTAGCAAAATTTCCAGAATTCTATATTGGAGGAATTAAATAAATGGCATCAAAATTAAAAAAAGTAAAATCATCCGGAAGATTCGGAGCTCGGTATGGTAAGAAAGTAAGAGCAAATGTAGTGAAAGTTGAATCAAAACAAAGAATAAAACAAAAATGTCCTTTCTGTTCAAAATTAGGAGTAAAAAGACTTTCAAAAGGAATTTGGAAATGTTCAAAGTGTGATAAAAAATTCGCATCAGATACATATTATTTAGAATAAAATGGCTGTAACCTACAAGTGTTTCAAATGTGGAAAGAAGATTAGCAATTCTGAACTCTCTCAGAGATTTGTCTGTACCAAATGCGGAAGTAAGATTTTTTACAAGCCAAGAACAGTGGTTAAGACAATAAAGGCAGAATAAGAGAATGGAATCTAAAGACAAAAAAATACAAGAAATTCAGATTTTAGAACAGACTCTGCACAATCTTTCTTTTCAAAAACAAGCTTTTCAGCTTGAGCTTTCTGAGACTATAGAATCTTTGAATAGTTTAGAATCTTCTGGAGAAGAGGTTTTCAAAATTATCGGTCAGCTTATGATTAGAACCGATAAAAAGAAGGCCCAGGAAGAACTTGCAAACAAACAGAAATTTTTAGAATTAAGGACAAAATCTCTTGAAAAAGAAGAGGAGTCTCTTGCTAAAAGAGTATTTTCTCTTAGAGAAGGACTGCTCCTCCCAAGTAAAAAATAATTTTTTCTTAGAGAAGAACTAATATCGCAAAAAAATAAATAATTATACAGCAATTGCGAAATCTTTATAAATAGATTTAATTTCAATTTATCATGGTGTTTAATAAAATAAAAAAAGTTTTTTCAAGTTCCCTCGGAGGAGAGAGCGATTATCTTGAAATTGATTTAGGAAAAGAGGAAAAACAAAATAAAGTTCTTGTAAAATTATTTGTATTGAAGCAATATGAAGAAGTTGCAGAAGTACTTAGTGCATTGAGAGAAGGATATACTATTGCAATAATTGATGTGAGAGTTTTAAGACAAAAAGATTCTATTGAATTAAAGAGAGCTGTTTCAAAGATAAAGAAAACAGTTGACGCTCTTGAAGGTCATATTGCAGGATTTACAGAAAATGCAAATATTATAATTGCAACACCTGCTTTTGCAAGAATTTCTAGAGACACCTTGCCAGTAAAGCAAGAAAAGAAAAAGTTCGAAGACTTTGATTAATTGCCCATTTTCTTTTGAAGCAAGAAAAGAAAAAGTTCGAAGATTTTGATTAAACTTCTTCCACAATTAGCCGAAGTAAAGAAAAATATAATTTCTGAAGAAATTACATAAAGAAAAAGTTCGAAGATTTTGATTAAATTTTTTGAATAATTTTTTTAAATTTATTTTTCCATAGACTTATTCTTTTCACAAAATATTTTCCAACACTCTTTTCTTATCGCGGTGTAGGGGATTTGCTCAAACACAACTCCATGCGAATTGAAAAATTTTGAACTTTCTCCACATTCAAAATGAGTATCTACCGATCCATAAACTACTTTTTCAATTCCCGAATTGATTATATCCCAGCCACATCCATTTGCACCATTACTTCTTTTGATGCATGGCTGAAGGGTCACATAAAGTTTACTATTTGGTTTAGGGGTAGGGTCATTTAACCAACCCGCTTTTTCCAGAGCTGCGTGCTCAGCATGAATTGTTGGAAATTCCAAAGAAGAACTTCCCGCAACAGAAATTACTTTCCCGCTCTGGACAATAACAGCTCCCACTCTCCCATAATCGTCTTTTGCAGCTCTTGCTTGATCAATTGCTTGCAACATGAACATAAAATTCTCGTATTTCATGGGGAAAAAATTGGAGGGAGTCTTAATAAACCTTTTTGTTGAAAGTTAAAATTTCAACATATTTTATAAATCTCTTTTAGTTCCCAAATATATGAAAACAATATTTATTTCAGCAAAGTCAAAAGAAAAATTAAACAAGAGCCATTTCTTGGAAAGTTCAAAATTACTTCCAAAAAAGATCGCACTTGTTTATTCTATTCAATATGAGCCTATTGCGAAAGAAATAAAATTGATATTAGAAAAAAACCATGAGATTGTTAAATTTTCTCAAGTTCTAGGTTGTAGCAAAGTTCTTTTTCCAAAGCAAACACAGGCAGTGTTATTAATTGGTTCTGGGAAATTTCATGCCATTTCTCTTGCCACTAGCTCAACTCTTCCTATTTATATATACGAATGCTCCAAATTAGCAAAAATTTCAGAAAAAGAAATAATCTCTTTTAATCAACACAAAAAATCTGCCTATATTAAATTCCTTTCTTCTAATAAAATAGGTGTCCTTGTTTCAACAAAACCAGGCCAACAAAATCTAATCAAAGCATTAGAGCTTAAAAAAAGATTAAAACAAAAACAACTTTACTTCTTTTTGGGAGATTTTTTATCAGCAGCAGAATTTGAGAACTTCGGATTAAACTCTTGGATAAACACTGCTTGTTCCAGGTTAGATATGGATAGTACCTCTATCATCAATATATCTGATTTAGAAAAATCCCAATAAAATAAACCAAAATAAGCGATTCTCCTATTTATATAAGTAATTTATAATTTTATACCTTTGATGCATAAAAAACGGTTTTTAATGCTACAACTATTGTTGCAGGGACAAAAAGGGCCAACAATGCTCCAAATGTTGAAGAAACAGTATCTCCTAGCCCTATACCTATTAAAGAACCAGCAATACTTTCCATCCCAAATCTACTTGCTATTACTATTATAGTCCCCGCAATTAAAAATGTCTGGGATTCTCTTCCAGTTATTTGTGTGAAGTACCCTACTAGAATTCCAAGAATAACCAAGATCCCATATATTTCTGCACTATAATCTTTCAATTGTTGCAAAGGAAGAATAGAAGTAGTGCCCACCCCAATTATTATTGCGAGAATTACTCCTGCTAAAAAAGTCCAAGCACTCCAAGAATTTTCTATTGAATGAATAGGCATACTTAATGACTGTAGTTTATATTATATAAATTTTTTTAAAGAGGTAATATTTACTCAATTAGGAGGATTTTAAACTATATTCTCTAAAATAGAAATGTTTATAAATCATTGTAACTCCAGAATGATTACAAAATGAAAAACAAAACAATCGCCTTCGTGGTTTTAAGTGTTCTATCAGTGATAGCTTTATTAGGAATTGTTAGTGCTGATATGAAATTTAATCAGACTTCTGTTAATTCAACTATTGGTGAAGGTCAAACTTCTGTAACAATTAATTTTAAATTAAACAACACCGGAATTGTAAATTATAGTTCATTGACTTGGTCAGGAAACACAAGTGTTGGTACTTGGTCTGTTCTACCTTCTTTAACTTATTTGAATGTAACAGAAAATACTAGCCTATCTGCAACTTTATCTTCAATCCCTTCAACTTATCATGGATTGATAAGAGCAAACATAACTGTAAAAGAAGGTGCATCACCTACTGAGACATTATTAGTGTGGGTAAATGTAACCCCTTCAACTGCAGCTCCAATAGCTTGTGATTATGGAAATACACATGATAATTTAAGAGTAAAGAAAATAGAATTTACAAACGATGGTTTTTCAGAAAATACTCTTGGTAAAGATGATGAATGGTTCCCAATAGACGAAATTACAGCTGAAATGACAATTGAGAATAAAGGGGATGAAAAAATAGAAGATATTGAAGTAGAATGGGGATTATATGATTCTTCTGCTGACCAATGGGTTATTGAATTAGATGCTGAAGATGAATTTGATTTAAAATCAGATAAGACAGAACTTATCACAGTAACATTTACTTTGGATGATGTAGATGTTGATATGTCTGATTTGACTGACGGAACTTATGAGTTTTATGTAAAAGCAACAGGATATGATACTGACTTTGAAGAAGATATATGTGATTTGGATTCACAAGAAGTAAGTATAATCATTGAAACTGATTTTGTTGTATTAGATAAAATAACAGTACCAGAAACAACATCCTGTGGAAATGACTTCCTTGTTTCAGCAAATGTTTGGAACATTGGTGATGATGACCAAGAAGGAGTTTATGTTAATATTTACAATAAAGACTTGAAGATAGATCAAGATGTTGAAATAGGAGATGTAGATGCTTTTAGTAATGAGAATTTAGATGCAACTGTTATGGTGCCAAGTACTGCTCTTGCTAAAACTTATGGATTAGTTTTCTCTGTATATGATGAGAATGATGATATTTATGAAAATGATTACAGTGATGATGAATCTGTTTTTACAATACCTTTTAAAGTAACATGCACAGGAGATGAATCTTCTGGAACAAGTGCTGCTTTGAAAGCAGTTGTTTCTGCTAGCCTTGAGTCAGGAGGAAAAGCAGGAGAAAATTTAGTTATAAAATCTACAATTACTAATCTAGAAGATAAAGCTATAACTTACACAGTAGGTGCAGCAGGATATACTAACTGGGCATCTTCAGCTACTGCAGACCAAAATGCATTTACTCTAGCAGCAGGAGAATCTAAGACCGTTTCTTTCACATTCACAGTAAAGGATAGTGCTCAAGGAGAACAAGCTTTTGATATAGAAGTATTTTCAGCAGGAAAATTAGTTACTAAACAACCTGTTTCAGTTTCAATAGAAAAAGCAGGATTTTCATTCCCTCAAATTGGAGGATTCAATTACATCTGGGCTATTGCAATCCTTAATATAATCTTAGTTATAGTAATAGTTGTTGTTGCTATAAGAGTAATGAGAAAGTAAGAATCTCAGTTTTTTATCTATATTGGTTTTTCTTTTCTATTAAAAAAGCATAACGAGAAAATAAAAAGAAATACTTATTTCTATTTTGATTTATTAGGAGAATTATAATCTATGAATAAAATATTAAGATATTTAAATCCTCTTTGTTTCTCAAGGATATGAATAAAGATAGTAAGCATTTTTTGAATATTTTTTCAAGATACTTCCTGCTCGTCTTAGCCGCTTTGCCTAATTTTGCAATATTTTATTTAGTTTTTACCCCCTTAACGATTTACGGGGTTTATTTTTTACTCGGGTTATTTTTTCCTATCACTCTCTCTGGAAATCTCCTAATTTTAAACAATGATATATTTATTTCTATAATTCCTGCTTGCATAGCTGGAGCTGCCTATTACCTTCTTTTTATTCTTAATATGTCTGTTCCTCATATAAAGACTATAAAAAGGTTTTATTTAATTTCAATAGCTTTTTTTTCTTTTTTAATAGTAAATATACTTAGAATTTTTCTTTTGAGTATAATCTATTTTAATGATTTCCCTTTTTTTGATTTGTTGCATAATTTTTTATGGTATTTTGGGAGTGTTATTCTAACTGTTGGTATTTGGTTTTTACAAGTTTATTTTTTTAAGATAAAAGAAATTCCATTTTATTCGGATCTAAAATATGTGTATAAAAAATCTCTCTTTAATAAAAAATGATAATAGAATTCTTTTATACACTCCTAGATAGTATTCTCCTTTTAGTTGGAAAGATGGGTTATCTAGGAATTTTTATAGGGATGACACTGGAAAGCACTTTTCTCCCTATTCCTAGTGAGATAATTCTTATCCCTGCAGGAGTTTTAGTGGCCAAAGGAGAATTTTCCTTCTTTATGGTCCTCATTGCTTCTATTTTAGGTAGTATGTTGGGTGCCTTGATTAATTATACTCTTGCATTTTTTATAGGGAGAAGTGCTGTAGATATACTTATTTCTAAATATGGAAAGTTTTTCTTCGTAACAAAAAAAGGGTTAGCCCACTCTGAAAAGTTATTTAATGGATATGGGGGGATATCTACTTTTATCGGGAGACTTCTTCCAGGAGTTCGTCATTTAATATCCGTTCCCGCAGGATTTTTTAAAATGAAATTGGGTCCTTTTTTATTTTTTACCGCCCTAGGTTCTGGAATTTGGACGTGTGTTCTCTTAGCCATAGGTTATTTCTTTAATGAACTTCCTCTAGAATTTTGGAGACAGAATTCTTTTATTTTTTATATCCTCTCTTTTTTAATATGTATGATAATTCTTACTGTCTATTTGATTATGCGGAAGAAGAAATAGCACGGATATTCTCTTGTTTAATTTTTATAAAAGTATCTAGCATTAATCTTTCAGTAGGAGGAAAAATATCACAATCTTTCACATTAAAATTATAACAGTTTTTTCCAAACTTCTCTATGCTTGTTTCATTTGTTTTTTGGAAATTTAAAAACATGTATCTCCCCTGACTATCGCAAGTAGCATTTTTGTCAAGAGTTATTTTTGTTCCTATTAACTCATATAAATTTATTATATTAGTTAGAGCGATTATGCCATATCCACTGCAACTCATTTCTTCCGAATAATTTATTGCCATCAATTTCATAGGGATAATCGTTTCATTAAAATTCATTTTACCAAGCTTTCTAGGATCGGTTCTTAAATAAAAATTATATGCTGATATCTTTTCTCCCCTATTGTCATATATTGGGACTTGAGTGTTATAAAAAACAAGCTTCCCTTCTTGAATTATATTGAATTCCACACCCTTGTAATCAAAACTCTTTTGAGAATTTATTAAATAATATCCTGTGAAGAATGAAAGTAGAATTAATCCTAAAAGAGATAAAATTCCTATTAGTAATTTATTATTTTTTTTAATTTGTTCATTAGAACTCTCTAGGGTGGAATCTAAAATAATTGGTTTTTTATCGAGGGTATTGCTAGTAACATCCTTCAAAATCCCCTCTTTTTTAGTTACCTTTTTTTTAGTTTTTATTTTTTTTGCCATTTTTTATTATTTATTTTTAGTTTATCCCAATTATCTTTAGGAAAAATGAATCCAGAGCCTTTTGCAAATCTTGTTGCGGGGCTTTTATGAATACGCAGCTTTTTTCTTGAGTTATGCTTGTTTCGTTGCTTTCTTCAAGGATAATAAAATTGTCTTCGCAAGTTTTTATTGGGAAATCGCCATTACATTTTGTGCTGTTTAAACATCCATACTGGATTCTGGATGCAATGGTTTGCAGATTGTAATATATTTCCGATTCAAGGGAGCTATTTATAAGATTAATATATAATGGGCTCCCAGAATAGTAGGCCAAGAGATTCATATTTTCTATTGGAATATCTGTTAAGTTTTCAGGAGAATTAATTATAGAAAAACTTACTTGGTCTTTGCTAAAAAACCATCTTTCCTGTTGCTTCAAAAAAGTTGTTCCTTTGTAAATTATTTGATCTGGATTACTCGTGTTAATTCCTATGGAATCAATCATTATTCCAAAAACACTCAGAACCATTATAGACAAAAGAGAAATTCCAATTATCCTTCTTTTAATTTTTTCTCTTCTTTCGTCTTCTGCTTTAGAACCTATTCTTCTCATTAAATAAATCATAAATTAGAGTATAAAAGGATTACGATGTTGAAAATAACTATTTATTTAAAATTATTTTTTAGTATAACCAAATTTATTATTATACTCTGGATGGTTAATTATATCTAAAATAAAAGCAATTATTTCAACTTCTTCATTGTTTGTTAAAGTGTAAAGCATTCTCCAAAAAGCAGGAAGCTCAACTCGAAATAAATTTGTTGTAGAATATTTTTGTTTGTATTCTTCAGGAATTAAATTTTTTGCTATAGGATTTCCATAATGAATGTCTGATTTTATTAGTTCTGCTTTATGATTAATTGCCTTAAGAATCATCCTAGACTGTTTGTTTTTTTCCGCATCCGCATTAAGTTTCTTATAAACCTCTTCTGCTTCTGGAGAAAATATTATTTTTACTTCTTTCACAGTTCCATCCCTTGTAAGAGTGCTTTTTTTAAATTTGGATTGTTATTTTCTATCCAAGTTATACCTTTTAGGGTTACTGCAATTTTATTGCTTTTTTCCAAGTATTCAAGAATCACCATCAACGTAACATGATTTACTTGTCTTGGTATTCTTCTTTTTAATTCAGCAATAGAAATTATACTTTCATTCACATTTTTTAGAGTGTCTTCCACCATCATAACTGTATTTAATGTGGGCCAATGAATTTGTCTTTCCGCTTTATTTATTCGTATCATTTTGTATGTTTTAGTTATTTAATTATAACTAATTGGTATATTTTAGTATTTAAATATATTTCTATTCAAATACCAAAGCAGATTTTCTGAGCTTTCGCTAGCCCTTAAAAAAAAAGAAAAAGAAAAAAATAAAAAATTTGTTCTATTGTTTGACTTAAGCAGTTGTTACCACTTCTGTAGCGACTGTTGCAGTTCCTCCAGTCCAAGATTTACTTGTATCTGGCTTCTTGTTAATCAAGTATTGAACAGCGTTTACTGTATCAGCAGATTCATAACCAGCAACAACAAGTGCAAGCTTTCCTGATGCATAAGCACCATTAACGCTCTTGATCAAGTATTGTCCTGATCCTACCTTTGTATTTGCTGTGAATGCAGCTCCACAATAAGCTCCACCTAATACCTTAGCAGCAGCTGAATTAATACAGCTTCCACCTACGATTATCAAGTTCTTTGAACTTACATCACTCACTTCAGCGTCGGTTACCATTACTACACCAGTAGATGTTTCACCAGAGGTAGTAATACTTCCTCCATAAATCACCTTTACTTCTGCAGTTGTTTCTTTTCCGAAGTATTCCACATCAAAGTCATATTCATCAGCTGAAGCATCAAATGTGAATTTAGATGCTAAATCTGAAGGAACTACTCCAATATAGTTTTCATCGGTTGACTCTTCATCATAAGCAGTTAAGTTATGTGTTGAAACATGTAATTTTTCATTAGTGTTATTCTTCACAGTAACTGTAAATGCTCTTCCTGAACCAACATCCTCATCATTATTAGCCTCAGTAAGTGTCAAAGCTGCTCCACTATTCGCGTCTATTGTAGTGGCAGCATTGGTAGGAATAGTTATTACTAATCCTTTTTCCGAAACAACTTTGTTATAAGTAATTGTTCCTGATGCAGCAGTGAATTTAATATATGCTTCATCATCGCCACTATTACTTCCGTTTACAGCTAATAAGTCAACGTTTATGTCTCCGATATCATCGTCTTCTATGGCATCAAAGGTAATATCATTATTACCAATTAAGTCCTCTAGCTCGACAGAGATAACGTTAGTATCATTTTCAACTGTATTAACTTGGTAGTACATTGTTTCTACATCTGCTAAATCAGTGTCAACCCTTGTCACAATAAATCTGTAGTCTTCTCTTAAGAGTAAACCCCCTGAAAGAGTTACAACATTGCCAACTGAAGTACTTGTATTTGTTAAGTTCAAGTTAGGGCTACTAAATGAAGTAGTAGCATTTGAAATACCTTCAGTTGCAACTACTAATAGGTAATCTTCTTCACCTAGAGCAGTAGCATCGGTTGTGCTATCATACCACATTACTGGGATATCATAGTTTTCCATACCAATAGTGAAAGTATCTCCACTTTCAAATGAGATTGCTTCAGGTTCAGAGGCGTATGTTAATCCTCCAAAACTAAGACTTAAATCTTCAAATCCAGGCATAGTTACCGCATTTCCAGAAGTTAAGAAAGTTTCTCCATCAGATTTCCAAGTTAAAGTTAATTTGGTTACATTACCAGTTATGGCAACTTCCAAACCATCAACATCCTCGTCGTTAAGTTGAGCTTCATCTCCATTGATAAGCTCTATCTTTCCATCTCCAATAGAAATTGTAGCTTTACTAACTCCTGTTTCTTTTTCTGCATATAGATTTTCATTAATAATAACGTATGAACCATCAGATAGTTCTTCATATTCCTGTTCTTCTAACTTGATAATTGATTCACCATCAATAGTCAACTTTACGTCAGTTGTATCTATATATTCAATAGAAACTTGTTTACCGTTGAAATCAACTGTTTCACCCTCGCTGATTGTTATTTTATCAGCCGAATCTAATAGGTCTATTTGAGTAGCCGATGCTGCTAAAACGTAATACGTTTTGCCCAAAATTGGCATCTCTGTATCTACCATTTCATTAGGATTCAAGGCAGTATCGAATTCTATTTCATAATGAAGAACTTCATCTCCATTACTAAACATGAATCCAACAGTTGGTTCGTCGCTTTCATAGTCTGTATCTGAAAAAAGACTTAATGTTTTTGAACCTAGAGTAATTGTTTGCTCGTAGTCTTCATCAATATCTCCATCATCATAAGTACCGTCTGCTAAAAAAGTCATCTCTTCCTCACCTAAGTCAGAATAAGTTGAATTCAAAGCATCAGCGAAGTTTAATTTATCGGATGATTTTTCCAAGATAAAAGATTCGCCTCCATCAACGGTTGTTGTTGAACCTGTTGAGCTTATGTATGTTTGAAGGTCTGTCTGGATGTTTCCACCATAGACTTTGTCTAGATCAGAGACTCCTTGTCCTGTACCGTAAACAATAGCTGTGTTTGCAACTCCTCCTGCCACGAATGGTGCAGGGTAGCTAGCTGCAGCAGCAACTCCCATGGTCATACCAGTCAATAATGTACTTATTGCGACCGCTGAAATTTTTTTAAAGTTAAATTTCATTTTTATTTATTTTAAACCTCCTTTCAGCTCTATGAATATCTTGCCTAGGGCAACTCTCTCCCGAATTTTGGCAATAGGGTGAGCCAGCATTTCGATTGAGTATGATCTTATTGATGTTTTTATGTTATTTTTCATTGTATATGGATTAAATTCAGTTCTTTCAAACTGATTTTTTAAACTATATCTACTGAGTATAATCTTTTTCATCTTCACCCCCTATTTTAGAACCCTCCAAATGACCCCAAAGGCCGTTCAAAGGATATAATTACCTTAATCGAATTTGCTTTAAAAAGCTTGTCATATGGATTTTCGGAAGTGGCTCTAAAAAGCTCATTTTTAGGGGTTTTATTTATAAACCTTTCGGTGTCACTAGGCTATTTCAACAGTTTATTGGCGCCCCAAAACTAAAGCTTTATTAATATAGGGTAATTTTGTGTATTATATATTAAAAAAGGACATATATTCCTTTTTATATCTTAAATTATTCAAAAAATCATAAAATGGCCTCTACAAAGAATATAGAAATAACCATAAAAGAGTCAAAAGGGACATTTTCCATATTTAAACAGACAGGCTCTTCTAAGAAAGATTATGACTTTTCGGGAACTTTGGCCCTAAGGCAATTGCTTAGTAATGAAAAGGCAAGAATACTCCATGTGATTAAAACAAAGAAACCAGGTTCTATTTACGATCTAGCCAAGACCCTCAAAAGAGGGTTTAAATCTGTTAATGATGATGTTAAGTTTTTACAGAGATTTGGGTTCATATCTCTTATTGAAGAAAAGACGAAAAACAGGGTAAGGCATAAGCCAGTTATAACCATAGATGAGGTAACTTTTCATTTCAAAATATAACTAATAATAGGCTTCAAATTCTAAAACAAAATTCCTACTATCTCTAGTTAGTTCTTGGGATGATCCTTTAGAGTTTCTTGTTTGATTTCCATAGCTAAGGGATTTTAACTCTCCTCCATCCACTGTCACATTTAAAAGATATCCCTTTATGGGGGACCCTTCCCCAATATTCCAGCTCTGATTTGAGACTTTTCCTAACTCTTTAGAAAATATATCGCATGTTTTTTGCCCATCAAGGCAAATTTCAGCACTACCACATTTGAACATAAGCTCTTTTACAGAGTAATATCTCAGATTATCAGAACTTCTACACTCACTAGTCTTTTGCAAAAGGGCTTGTAAATAACTATTTACTTCATAACTTTCAATTGTGTCTTTTTGAATATTTTTTGTAGAAATACTTAAAAAAATAAGAAGAACAACGGCCACAATAAGAATTATCATAGTAAATCCAACTATCTCTTCTTGAGCTCTTTTAGAGTTCATATCTTTAGATTCTTGAGCTTTTCTAAAGCTCATACCTTTAGGTTTCTGTGCATTTTTATTTTTTATCATATTCCTTTAGAAACTACCATTATTTTAGCAACTTCACATTTATCATAACTTTCTCCTTCAAATGATTCTTTTCTGCATAAAGAAACAAAATTTGAAATAGGTGCCCCTTTAGTTTCGTTATTTAGTATATTTATTGTATTACAGTCTGGATAATTTTGCAGACTGCATAATTTTTCAACATCAGAATTAATCAGTTTTATTTCAATATGTTCCACTCCCCAGAAAGTTTTGTATTCTATAGACTTCTGTGCTAGGATCATGGCTTTATCCGAGTCTATACATGTAACCTTCTCTCCCCCAAAAACATCTCCACAAGAAAACTCTGGAGAATTTGCTAATTTTGAAACCAAAGTCATAGCATTTTCTTCTCGTATGGATTCTGCATCTTTTTTATTATTTGCTGAACTCATTGTCAATGCAAACATTCCAGCAATAACAAAGAATATAGTTATTGCTATTAACATAAATGCCATCTGCTGTATCTTTAGTTGTCCGAGTTTATTTTTCATATTACCATAGTCTGCAATCAGCAAGATCGTTATTTTGTTTAATTTCCTCTGCTATCCTACTTATTGAAACCAATTCTCCTTGATTTTCAAAACTTCCCGTAAGTCCTGCAAGAGCCGCAAGTTCTAAATTAGAATTACAATCTTCTTTTGAAACTAAAGATGATTTATCCCTATACAGCTCCGAAAGTTGCTCTGTTCTTTGCATAAGTCTTTTTAATTGACAATCGTATATTTGTTTCTCAGAGAATATTGCGGCATACATTAAAGCATCTCCCTCAAAATAGAATCTATTATATTTTTTTGCCACAACTTTTCCAACATAATCTACTCCAATATCACAATCATTTCCAGCAGAGAAGCAAACATTTATCGAATTTACAGAACAATTTTTAGTTGCAATATTTTCTTGCCCAAGGCTATCCAATTCTTCTTTTATGTTCTCTGGTGCGTCTATAAAACAATATTTTTCTTTTGAGGAAGTTAAATAAAACAAATCCGCAACTTTAAAAGGCATTTCAAAAGGTTTAGAAAAAAGATAAAAAGTTTTTCCTTCCGAATAGTTTCTAGAAAAAATATATTTATTCTCAAAAGAAACTCTTGAATTTGTATCTGTCCATTTTTTAAAACTCATTTGAGAGATTTGTATAGTTTGTAATCCAAAAGTGCCTTTTTCTAAACAACCGGCATAAATTCTTGTTTCAACTGGAAGAGAGAAAGAGTTTTTTTGGCTACTTTGAAAACTCGTTTCTAAAGGATTTAAAAGAATTCCAATTTCTGTCCCAGTTTGTAAATCCATTTCCATATTTCCAGTATTAATCACTCTTATGGAAATGTAAATTGCCAAGAAGAGAATGAATGCTCCAACGAGAGAAGCAAAAATCCAAGCAAAAGGAAGCTGTATGGCTTTTTTTGATTTCATTTTATCACATTAACTAAGGCTGTGCCTCCAGCTTCTTGTTCCAGAGTTATATTTATTCTTCCGTTATTGTTTTTAAAACATAGGGGATTTTCAGCCAAATTTTCCACATTAATATTATTTATCACTGCATAATTTGAAATTTTTGAAGAACCGATTGGGTAAAAAACGAGATTTGATTTCTCTCCAGACCAATCCTTTAATTCATCATATATTCCCATTCTCTTGCCTTTTTTTACAGAATTTAAATCTATGAAGCAAACCTCTTTTATTTTTATAGGTAAGAAATAAGAAGGGTTACTCTTTCCATGGTCTGCTTTCCATAGTTTATCCACATCTGTTTGAAAGTTTTCTAGGAATTTTCCAGTTTCTATTTTATCTTTCATTCCTAAGAATTGGATTATGGCATAAATTGCAAATCCTAAAAAAGCAATTATAAGTATTACAGAAAAAATTAACCCAAAAGACAAATCTAACTGCCCCTTTTTTTTCAAGTCACCCATATATAAAAAAGAATTTCTTTATTTATAAACATTTATAGAATTAGCATCATTTTCCATATTTGTGTTATAGAAATCCGTTGCAAAATTTGAGTTCAAGAATAATTTATTTAATCTGTTCTACCAAAAAACTTATAAACTATAGCAACTATAGCAACTATAGATTAATATGGAAATAACAACAATTCAATTAAGTAAAGAAATGAAAGATAAAATATCTTCTTTCGGATTAAAAGGAGAAAGTTATGATGCTATTCTTAAAAGAATTTATTCTTTTGCTGTTAAAGAGCAATTAAGGGATTTTTTAATGTCTAATGAAGGATTTATCTCTATTGAAGATGCCATAAAAGAGGCAGATAAAAAATGGCCAAAGTAAGCATTGCCGAAGGATTAAAAAACGAAATTCTCAAAAAATTTAAAGAAGAATCCAAGATTATTTTTAGACAAATGCATTCTTTAGGAGATAATCCTCATAAAGGGAAATCTTTGGGGCATGTTGGAGGGGTTATAATCAAAGAATTGAAGTATAAAAGTTTTAGATTTTATTTTATTACAGACGGATATAAATTAAAAGTAATGGATGAATCCAAATTAATTGATATGTTAATTAAATTTGTAAGAATGTCCAATAAAAAAGATCAGCAACAAACTATTAACGAGATAAGAAAAATTCTTCTTAACTTTGGACCAAAGGGATTTAGCGATTAATCTTCTTCCGAAGTTTTTTTGTAAAAAACCTACGCAGAATTAAATTTTATTTTAATCTTCTTCTACAAGTTGAGGTTGTTCTGGTCTAAGAATCATACTACATTGATTAGGATAAGGTTGATTTGTATATTTGTCCTGGCATTTTATGTAGAATGTTTTACTTGTGTCCCAGGAAGTATAATGTTGTGTTTTATTATTATCCACAGAGGACATTATTATTCCATCTTTAATTTCATAATTACAATCACTGTTTCCATAAACACATTCTGCAGATTCATCTGTAACTATTTTTAAATTTGATTCTTCATTATAGGCTCTCACTATCACTGGGCTGGCCACATCCGTTTCCACTTTGAATGTGGTGGATTCATTATCTGCATTTCCTCCCAAATCAACACATCTTATGTAGTATTTGTAATCTCCTTGAGGCAACCATAGGTCTTGTGAATGAGTGTAAGAACCTGTGCTGAAGAATTGGATATAATTCTTTCCAGTTTCATCTGGACTGTAATAACATATCGATTCTCCTTCCTTGTATCCTGCAGAGGTTTTCACCTGAAGAGTTACTTTTACTGATTCTGTAGAATCTCTTACTGTCCCGTTTGGTTCTACATAATCTATAACCAGAGGCTTTGTTCCTATTATATTGAATTTGTGCGATTGCATCATTCTATTTCTATCTGCTATTGGACTTAGAGGTTTATCTTCACATCTTATGTAAAAATTATTTTCCACTCCGTCTTTTATTCCATTTAAAACTGTTTTGCATCTGTAAACCATTTGTGCATTCATTTCAAGAATACTTTGGGAGCAAGTCATATTTTGTTCCATTTTTTCATAGCTTTGATCTAGATGACTCCACTTACAGTTTGCCGGTTCATTGGTGTATACTTCGAAATCAACTTTACTCTTATTATATCCAATAGGCATGTTGTTCAAAAGATTTGTTCCAACAATTACTGGAGGAGTTGTGTCTTCTCCTTTCTCTACACAGAATCTGAATACGAAATTTCCTACATTTGTATTTCCATTTGAATCGGTACACCTTATGAATAAAGAGAACTCTCCATTATTCTTTATGGTGAGATTTTCTGCCGAAACTGAAGAAGCTCCTGGAAGGCTCATTATTTGTGTGTGATTGTAAGAGAATGCAGCTGTCCCTCCGAAATAATTTGACATTTCAGCAAATTTATCTTTTCTTTGATAATCTAATTTACAACTTGCTGGTTCGTTGGTTAGTATTCCGAATGAAAGAGGAGTAAATGCTTTTATGCAACCATCTGATGAGCCAGAATATTTTATTTTTGTTCCTATATCTGGAGGAGATACTGTATTATCAGGATTATACACATGATCTTTTGTTAGTGCATCTTTCCATAAAGTCATTATTGGAGCGGTTACATCTTTTCTATTAATCCATACACATTGTTCTTCCGTTGTTCCTTTGTTTATGAGCTCGCAAGATTGTCCCAAACTTCTGCATTGATATTCTGAGCATGGAAGTATACTTTGTTTATTACATTGTTCGCACATACTTCCACCTGTTGGTGCTTGCCATGGTTCACATGTGAATGTAACTGTTTCCGTGGATTCATCTTTATACATCATATAGAATATTGCTGCAGCGACGGCAATACCTATTGCAACACTGTAAACTTGGGTATTTGTGTAACTTTTAAGCCACCCGCCGCCTTCAGAAAATTTCGTATTCCCCCATTGAGTTCCCTTCCATTGTTCTATTATCCCTATTGTTCCTTTGTAGGCAACTATCCCCGCCATTGCCGCACCAGTAAGAGCATTAGTTGTGGATTCATCAAATCCAAGCATAGGACCAAACATTTTTATTGCCCCCGCGACGACCATAGCATATCCTACTCCCTCCACAAGATTTCCCATAAATCCTTTTCCAAGTGCAAAAGGTATTCCTTCATAAGTTGCATCTGTTAACTTTGCATCTTTTGGAATATTCTCCCTAGTACCATCGGCTTTTTCCACATAATAGTATCCCTCTTGTGCAGGGGTCTTCTTTGCTAAATCTTCTTTTACTGCCTCTTGAAATTTAAGTATTCCTTCTACATCTGTTTTCGTTCCTCCTATTGTGGAAGTCCAAGAAAACTTTCCTTCTTCCCCAACCATTTGTCTTAAAGTAGTGGCTGTAGGTAAAATGGATGTTGCTTCTGCTGGAGAAACTATTAGTGCTATATTGGTTGCGTCTGTCCAAGTTCCAGTGTTTGCATCTCTCCAATATCCGGTTTTATCGACATATTCTATTTTACCGCCTGGCAAAATTCTGACTCTTTGTGGTCCTCCTGAAGAACCCGGTGCGGGTTCGTATTCATTATTTGTTGCATCCCAAGTATATTTCAATCCATTTAGTAGTGTTTTTGGAGTAGGTTTATACCCATTAATTATAATGCTTGCGGGGTTAGTTACTGCTGTTGCCCCACTCATCGTCTTCACCTCACTTCCAAGAGCCCAGCCTACGGCGATGATTCCAAATATTAAAAGTGTTATTTGTGCTAAAGCTAAACTTCCTCGCGTGTTCATTTTATTTCCTTACCCTCCTTTTTATTCTATCAATAGCTAAATCAATTAAATTTAAATTTGAAATTATTCTAAAAATCTCATTTTTATCTAAATCAAAATAATTATGAGCAATTGCATTTCTAAATGCAATAAGTTTATTGATATCTTCCGCTTCTTTTTTGTTTAGGACCCCTGCTTTTGCTAAAGATAAAAATATGTCCGAATATCTATTAGGCATAGGCATATTCTCTTTTACCAATATTTCCTGTCCAAGGTCAATAGTTCTACTTAATATTGCTAAGCAAACCATTGCAGAAGCATGAAGTGTTTTAGTATCCTCAAGATCTTTTTTTGATTTAATCTTAAACTCTTCTAACTCCTTTTTGTATTTTTCAATATCATTAATAATTTTAGTAATTCTTTCTATATCGTACATTTCAATATCTCCTCGCAGTATCTGTTGATTATTTTTTTAAAATCTAGATATTCTCTTAACACTTTTATTTTTGTTTCATCAATATTTTTTTTAGAAGCCAATTCTTTTCCTTCTCTGAAGACTCTTATTTTTATTAACAGAGGAAGTTCTTCCAAAAAAGAGATATCCAAATTATCAGAGGAATAACTTAAAATTTTTAATTTTTCTTCATTGTTCAATTTACCAACAATACAGAGGTCTATATCCGAAAGTTTTCCTGCTTTCCCTGTCGCTTGGCTACCAAACAAATAAACTGCTTCAACGTTTTTTATTTTAATCATTTCTTTTGCAATGTTCGAAATATCTTTTGTATTTGTTTTTATCATTTTAACTCCATTTATTAAATCCCGTTACTCCCAAATAATTTGTTTTCACTCCGCAATCTCCTAGAGAATTACATACTGATTGCATATTAGATTTCCAGGCTGCTCCTCCTCCAGCGCATTCACAATTCTCTACACATTTTTTCTCCCCAACTAATTTCTTTTCATATTTGATTGTACAAGTGGTAGTAGCCAAAGAGCAGATTGAATTTGATTCTGAAGAATTAGTTCCCAAATCAAATCCAGGAGCATAGAGAGGAACGCACCTATTCGGCGTAGATGTTAACCAATTACAATCTCTTTTATCTCCATTTTCACAATCATCTTTTTCAGTTTGAGCAGAACAATCTTGCCATTTGTTTACTCTGCAGGCAGCAGATTTAAAATTATTAACCTCAGATTGAATGCATCTTTCTTGTCTATATTCTGCACAAGGTTCGACGCTGACTTCTCCATTGTAACAAACCATTCTGAAGGATTTACTTCCCGGAAGATTTTTATCAATTCCTTTTGAATTTGCACACCAGGTTTCTCCGTGCTGATAAGTTTGCCCTTCAAAACTACAACTCAAATCAGCGCATATATTGTTTCCGTAGGTTGGTCTCTGGGAAACTTTTGCAGATTTACATATGCTTCCCAAATAATAATCACAATTTCCACAACTCACTGAATTAGCGTTTGAATCGCCATAGCTGCAACTCTCTGCTTTTCCGTAAAGCTTTGTCCAGTAAGTTTTATCTTTTAGTTTAGAAGAGTCATAAATATTAGCCACATTTCCACAAGAGTCCATAAAGAAAACTTCATCACTTCCATCCACGCAAGTAGTTTTTTCTGTTGGTCCACAAACTGTTCCTAATTCATCAGCAGAACATAAATATCCTTCGTGGAATTCTGCCGAGTTATTTCCTGCCATGGTAGCGCATTCTTTTTTAGTGGTGAAAAGACAAGTAGTTGAGTATTCCTTTTCAAACACACAAGCTCCTTTTACATCTGAAGTTGCCGATGCAATGCAAGTTAATTCATCCCCTACGTCTGTTCTAAAATTTATTTCAAGTCCATAGACAGAAGCCAATTTCTTACATCTTGTTTGAGTAACGAAAGAAGCCTGGTCACCGATTAAACAGCATCCAAGAGTACAGGCAGGAATATCACATTCTGCATTTTCTTCCCATATTCCATTACTTCCTTCACAAACTCTTTCAGGAGTATTCTCGTAGCAAGTTCCTTCTTGACTATCATAACAACAACCTAACTTACAATAGGAAGTAGATTCGCAGGAAGTCGAAGCTTTTCTAAAAGGGGTAGCCGCACATTGAGCCTCTGGTGCATTTTGACACCAAGCGCCGTCGGTTGTTTTTTCACAGCAGTAGGAAGGATCTACGGCAGATACAATCCCAATTGAAAAATATACCATTCCTATTAATAAAAATCCTAAAACTAAACTAGATAATATTTTTTTCATCTCTTAAACTCCTGGAGGCCATGCAAGACTTCTTGTTGCAAATTGAAATTTATTTTTATTATTTCTATCTGTCAAGATATAAACTTTTGAACCTTCTGATTGTTTTATCTTTTCAACTTTTAAATCGCGATAATAGTTCATATATATTGTTGTCTCAGAATCTCCATAACTTGTTTCAAAGTTTAATATGCTTGTAGCTATGCTGACTAATTCATAAATATTATTCATCACAGAAACTTTTACATCTGTATATCTTTGTGAATTTTCCTTTTGAATTGTTACTGTGCTGTTAAAATCAAGAGTTACCCTCTTTGGAAGAAGTTCTATGCTAGGTTTTCCTCTTACAATACTCACCTCGTATCCACTTCTCTGATATGCTTTTTCAAGTTCACTAAAGCATTCATCTGCTCTAGTTGAAATCGCCTTGCTGATTTCAGTTTCTGTATATCTTTTTAATAATGGCTGTTGCATAACGCAGGTTTTGTAATATTCATTTGTGTAACATAGATAGGCGATTTTTTCATTCTCATAAAATAAATAATGTTCAGGATTTAAACTTCCTCCTTGTAATGCAACTTTTTCTATGGCTAAATTCAAATCTTCTTCAATACAACTTTGTAAATAAGAAGAAGGAGTAACGGTTTGTCCACCAAGACTAAATCTTATCTGTGGATAGAAATATGCAATCAAAACAGCAAGGACTACAATTATTATCGCAAAAATTACAAACATTGTCACCTGTCCTTTTTTCTTCATCTCAATCTCTATCGTTATCACTCATTTTAGATTTATAAATATTTCACAATTTTTATTCTGGTTGTATTCTTATGGCACACCAAGGATTTGTGTTTCCCCATGAATCTTTACATTTTATGTAATATGTTTTTCCCTGTTCCCAAGGAGCTCTGTGAGTTCTTGAAAATGAGCTATCCATAGAACTTGCATTGTTTATGTCAAAATCACAAGTGTTTAAAGTATAAGAGCATTCTGCTTCCTCGTCGGTAAGAGCCACTAAACCTTCTCCATCTTTATAGGTTCTTACGACAGTTGGAGGAGAGGTGTCTAATTCCATTATAAAGTTTATTTCACCTGTGGCAATGTTTCCAGCAGCGTCTTTACATTTTACAGGTACGCTGTAAGTCCCATCTATCACTGTGCTTAGAGTTTGTTTGTGAATATTTGAAATGCCAGTTTCCCAGAAAGGAACATTTAAGTTTTCTCCCCAATAGCAAGTAGCTTTTCCATTTTCTGCTCCGCCACTAGTTCTAACTTCTAAATCAATGGACACTGGTTCAAATCCATTTTCTATTTTTCCCGTTGGAGAAGTACTTGTTATGTTCAATTCTGTTTTTGAAACATAAAGGATGTATTCATAATCTTCTTGGTTTATGTTTCTATTAGTATCATTTATCGTCCCTGCAAACCATGGCTGGTCTTTACATTTTACATATATTTTGTTTTCTTCTTTGTCTGTTGTCATACTCATGTTGCATCTCCAACCAAAGTCAGTGACTCTTCTAACATCCGTTTCACAACTCATTGAACTTTCCATTTGGTCGTAGGTTTGTTCAGGAGAAGCAGAATATTTACATTCGGCAGGTTCGTTTATGTATAAACTAACATTTGTTTCAATTTTTCCAAACTTCAACTTTGTTCCTTTTGAAGGAATTGTTGTGGTGTATAAATGATTTACAGGAGAAAGGTCTGGACCAGAATGGATGCAGAAATTTATAATATACTCGTCTATGTTATAATTTCCCCAATAATCTCTGCATCTTACATACATAGACATGTTTCCAAACTTTTCTTTTAAATCACCCTTTAAATCATAAACACTCAAGCTGTTAAGGCTAGGCATAAATATTCCAAAAGTATGGTTTATTGTAAAGGCATTTGATTCGTTAGGATAGTTATATTCTCCCATGTCTTGGAATACTTTTGATGGTGGAAGTGTTGTGCTGTATATACATTGAGCATATTCATTTGTTTTTAATGTAAAAGAAACAGGAGTGAATTCATTAATGCATTCAGTGTTATTCCCAACAAACTTTAATCCGTTCTTAGTTATATTTTTAAATTTATATCCTTCACCAGGTTCTCCTGGAGAAATTATTGGTACAATATTTTCTTTTGGGATACTCTGACAATTTGGAGTTTCACTTTCAGAGTTAAGTAACACACACGCTTGCCCCAAACTTTCACATCTATAATTTGTGCAAGGTTTCATAGGGTCATCTTGGCATTTCGTGCACTCTTCTCCTCCGAGAGGGGCTGTCCAAGGAAGACATGTAAACGTAACTGGTCTTAATTCTGTTTCGCCGTAACCTAAGAAATTTGCAAGAATTAGGTAAACTCCAAAGAAATGTCCTAGAAATAGTGTACCTAAATTTCCTCCTCTAGTATTCAAATAATTTTCCAAACTCCATTTTTTTCCATAAGTAAGTGTTTCTCTTTCGGGATCGTCACCCTTGCTTGCCCATTGCCTATAGACGGGTGTTGAAAAATTTTTATAATTGGTCCAGTTTTTAGCAGGTGGTGCTCCAGATACTCTTGTGTTATCTGTTCCATTTCCTTCATAATTAATATAATTCCCACAATCTCCTAAACTTATACACAAATCATTCATTTGATTTGAAAAGCTTGATGTTTTACATTCACAATTTCTCACACAATCCCAATGAAAAGAGGGATTTGGCCATTCCCAATCTTTTACCCATAATTCATTACAAGTCATACTTGCCAGCCCGCATATTTCTTTATTTTCATCAGTACGATCTTTATCAAATCCTTTTGGGTATTTAGGAACACAAGTGCTAAAAGAAAATAATTCTGCAACATTCACATTTTTCATAAAACAATATTCATTTTTATTGCAGTTTTCTGCCATTGTTTCTTTTTCCCCATTATAACTTAGACATATGGAAGCAGTATTCGCTACACATTCAGATTTAGAAAGATTTCCTCCTTCAGATTCCATTATGGTCTGAACACATATTCTTCCTCTATAATCTGCACACATATCCATTTCAACTTTTCCTTTATTGCAAAATGCTCTCCAGTGCTCACTTCCAACAGTGTCTTTTCCGTCCCCAATATAAGAATCATAAACACACCAACTCTCTCCATTTTGTCTAACATTTCCATTTCCATCTAAACATTCTAAACTTTTACATAAAAAATTTCCATCTTCTACTTTTGGATTAGAAGAATTAGAACAAACACTGCTTCTAGCCCTGTTACAATTACCGCAGGTTGTAGAGTTAACATTTGATAATAGGGGATTACAACTTTGCGCTTTTGTTAAAACTTTTCCGTTATTCCAAGAGAAATTTCTGTCCAAACTATAAATATTTTCTCTATTTCCACAAGAGTCAAACCAATAAATTTCATCTTTTTCATCAGCACATCCTATGCTTGATTGTTTTGTACACGAGGTTTCCAGAGAAGGCTCAGAACATAAATAATCTTTATAGAAAGTTCCAGAATTTTGTATGCATTCTTTTTCAGTTTTAAAACTGCACCCTCCTCCAGCATATAGGCATGCCCCCATATTCTGAGATGCTGAAAGCGCAAGGCATTGAGCTTCCGAATTTATGTCTTTGAATTCTTTTTTAAATCCATATGAAGTAGACAATATTTCACAAGTTTTTTCATTTACAAATTGAGTAGATCCTCCTAGAATACAACATCCTTTTTGGCATTCACTTATCCCGCAATCTACTTCTGAATTCCATTTCCCTCCTTCTGCTTCACATTTCCCTTTTATTGTTTTTGCCGTGCAAACTCCCCCAATAATACTAACACAACATCCCCTTTTACAAGAGTCCACTTGACTGCATTCTGTTTGAAGAAGTGAAGTTTTGCACTTTTGGGATTCTGTTACTAAAACATCTTCACATATTGCTCCATTAGTTAATTCTTGGCAACAGCCCTCTTGAGTTGTTGCAGAAACTGTTCCAATTTGTTTTATAACTAAAATAGAAGTTAAAAGAATAATCGTTTGTTTTGTGATATTATTTATATTCTTTGATATGGACTTGTCAAAATCTGAATTTTCCGATTGACTAATCAAATAAGGCTGTGCAACTATTGCATTCATTAAGATTATTATTTGGAAAATTGTAAGTGCGCAAATAATATCCTTTTTTTTAATCATTTTTAAAATCCTGGAGGAAAGGAACAGCTTCTAACAGCAAAGTTAAACTCTTCTATTCCTTTATTATGTTTTACTGTGTAAATAGATGTGGAATTTCTTGTAAGTGCTTTATCAATTTCAAATTCTGGATAAAACATCATGAATCCCAACAAATCAAAATTGCAGTAAGTTGCTTCCTGATTTGTTATTTCTTGAACAACGGTCGCAATTTCATATAATCTGCTTTGGAACATTCCAGTTATGTTTCGCTGTGTTGTTGTTTGCCCAGATTTAGTAGAAGTAATTTCTCCATCCACATTTACAATTATTTTTCTAGGAACAATTTCAACATTGAATCCATTATAGTTTGCTTCAACAGCTTCCTCTTTATTTCCAATATTCTTTACTATTTCATCAAAACATATTTTTACTTGCTTAGAGATGTTATTTTTAATTTCTTCTGTTAGATGATTCATTAACATAGGTTCTTGATTTATGCAGGAAAGATATTCTTTGGTAGTATAACATAAATAAGAAATATTTTGTATCTCTTTACTCTTTTTAAATTTAAAACTTATATTAAGGGTATTTTCCAAATATCCTCCCTGTTTCATAAGAATTTGAATCGTTTCTTTTACGTTTTCTTCCATACAAGATTCAAAAACACCTTTTATATTAGATTCCGATTTCCCCCCAATGGTAATATTTTCCCCTTGTCTAAAGAGAATAAAAAATATAATTGTTCCAATTAATAATATTCCAAGAATTACAAATATAGTTATTTGAGCTTTTTTATCTTTCATTATGCAAAATCCTTTAGATTTTGTATCCGCAACTAAGTGGGGATTTGAAAAATGTTTAGCTTTTTTATCTTTCATTTCTTCTCCCTCAGAAGTTTAATTGCTTCCTCTATAATATGAGATTTGTTTCTATACTTCCCTTTTTTTAAGAATTCTTCAATAATTTTTTCTGTTTCTTTATCGACCGTTGCAGATATCCTACTTTTCATCTCTCTTTTTCCCCTAGCGCAAGTAATACCCTATCCCACTAAATAAGCATGAATAAGATAAAGTATATTTAATTTTACTTTATACTACTGAGTAATAAATGTATTTAAATGTTTTTATTAAAGTTAGAATTAATTGGATTTAGAGTTTTATTTTTGCTCAGTCAAATCTTTACCGTGGTTGAAAGGAAACTTTTCAGGATTTAAAAGAGTTCTATTATCAAAATTTCCTCTTACAAATTTAAGTCCTCTTTTAGTTTGATAAAGTCTTGTTCTTAACACGTGCTCTCCCCCTTTACCAGAGAAAAGAAGGCCTCCTGTAACAAATTCAACAATATAAGGGTGTTTTGAAAAAATGTTAAAACTAGCTTCCTCTCTGTACGGAGGCGCTCTTCCATAGTGTAATCTTTCTGCTAGGTATTTAACTTTAGAAAAAGGCATATTTTTTATCTTTTCTTCTACTATTAAAGATTCTTCTTTTGAATTGAATTTTCTTGCGAATACAGTTATCCTATACCAAGGATACCAGTTTTTTCCCACATTTTCTCCAAAAAGCCATTCTTCGCATAAAGGAGCATCCATCTTCCTATCTGGTAGGGGGTATTCATTAGTTCTACCTTTCAAAGGGTTCTCGCTAGACAAAGGGATTACACCTTTTTCCAAACCTTTAGAGAACCTCATTTCTCCTAACTCTTCTCCAAAAAGGGCAAAATCGTCTATGCCTCTTATTTGAATTGGATTAGACTCATAATTCTTTGCTATTGCGTTGTAATCATAATCAGTACGGTCCACATGTGCACATCCGCCCAAACTTCCAAGCCCTGCTCCCAATCCAGCAAGAGCTAATCCAGCAAGTCCAGCTTTCTTTAGAAATTCTCTTCTATCTAAGCCTTCTGGCTGTTCTGTTATATCATAAAAACTCTTTATCAATTCGTTTTTCATACTTTTTACACAAATTTAAAGTTTATAAACGTTACTCTTGAATAGGGGCTACTGATTTTAAATACCCCAAAAAATTAATCAAGAGATAAACTGACCCTCAAAGATTTGTCTACTTGATTCATAATAAAATTATCAAGAGAACTAATTCTTTTTATTAGTCTTGAACTATCAATCGTTCTGACTTGATTTAATAAAACATTAGAATCTTTATCTAATTTTGAGTCTTTTTTTGAAACAAAAACATTGGTTGGAAATTCTTTATTGAACATTTTTGAAGTTATTGCTGCAATGATAGTTACGGGAGAGTGTTTATTGGAAATATCGTTTTGAATTATTAGAACAGGCCTAATTCCCCCTTGTTCACTTCCTTTTGTTGGTTCTAAATTTGCAAGGAAAATGTCCCCTCTTTTGATAATCATTTTGTTACCATTCCCAATTATCTAAATTTTCAATGGATTCAAATTCTTTAGTTATTTTCAGGCTTTCTTCAGCCATTTCTCTGCATCCTTCAATAAGCAATTGTTCCTGTTCTCTTTTGCATTTTTCAGCAATTTTCATTAAACTCAAAATTACTTCTTCATAAGTTTCTTTATTGGATTTTAACCTATCTAGAGCATTTTTAACATTCTCATTGAGCTGAATTGTTGTTACCATATCACTATAGTATTACTATAGTTTATAAATTTTACTTTTTTTGAAAGAAAAGTATCTTTCTAAAGAAGAAATATAGGCGATTCAATTCAAATAATTCAAACCCCAAAACAATCCCTATAACTGTAAACTGATTTAAACTCCCATGCTAAAGAAATTCCTGGTAATTCTGTATCAAATCCCAAATCTCCATTTTGATTCGCTTTTTTAATCACATCACAAAAATTTTTATTGGTTAGTTCTTGCAAATATTTTGAGTGGAGAGCTAGAATCACATCCGCCTTCTCATCTAAATTTTCAGTTTCTTTTACTTCTCCTCTTTGAAAGATATAAGCTTTTTCCCAGGTTCTTTCCCCTGAATCAAAGTTATAAAATTTTAATAGTAAAACAGAATTACTAGGCAAGGCTTGAACCATAGGGTTTTTAGAGAGTTCATCTTCCATATTGTAATATCCTATATAATATTCTGTGCTAGATGAAGGATCATTCAATTCATTAATTTCAGAAGTAACTACCCCCCCTGTTTGCTCAAAAAAATTTCCCTGAAGAATAAATATCAAAGCAACGAGAACAACAAAACCTCCAAATAAAGAAGCAATTATTCTACCCAAATGTTCCATAAAAAGAAAATATGAATAATCTTTATATATATTTTTAGTTTATTTTCTCCAATTCTTTCTTAAAAGAATGCAAATCCTGATCGATTATATTCCAAACTCTATCAATATTAACCCCAAAATAGGCATGACTTAAAACATCTCGAAATCCAGCGATTCCTTTCCAAGGAATATTTGGGTATTCGTTTCTAAATGAATCCGGTATATTCTTTACAGCTTCCCCAATTATTTCCAAACTTCTTATTATTGCATTCTGTTTTAATTTATTGCTTGCAAATTCTTTTTTATTTAGTCCTTTAGAAAAGGATTCTATATCTTTTATATTTTCTAATATGTCTTGAATAAATAAATTTACATCCCTTTTCATATTATTCTTATCTCCTCATTTAAAATACCTTCTTTTATGATGGGTTTAATTGCAGAGTATTCTACCAAATCAACTTTTTTCCCTAACACATCTTCCAGAGATAATTTTAATTCTATAAATCCAATTAAACTCATATTTTTATCCTCAATATTAACAACTATATCAATATCACTGTCTTTTCTTTGCTCCCCCCTGGAATAACTGCCAAAAATTCCAGCCTTTTTTATATTATTATTTTTTAATAATGGAATTATTTTTAATTTAATCTTTTCAATTTCCTTATTGAATTTTATCTTTTTGTTTAATAGCTTTTCATCTGCTTTTTTTTCTTTATGTTGGAGATCTTTTTTCAGCAGTTCATATCCAAGATATATCCTCTTTTTTGAGACCTTATTTTTTTCTCTTACAGAGAGAACTCTATAATAATATTTTCTTCCCTTAATGTTTCTTGCTTCTGTGTAGACCATAATTGTCTTATGTCTACAATATTTATAAACTTTTCTAAGTAGACACAAAGAATCATTTTTTCTATTTTTCAGAAAAGGATTCTATTAATATCCAAACTTTTTTCTTTTGGATTTCTTTTTTAGAATAACTGCTCCACCAATTAAAAGTATTATTACAACAACAATCATTCCTATTCCTGTAGGTGATGCCAAATTACCAACAACTGCACCTGTTATTCCTGCTCCTCCTATTGGAGTTTGTGTTTGTCCTTCAGAAAGTGTTGTTTCCTCTTTACCCTTTTCAGTATTTGCATTAGACTCGGCATAGTCACAATTTTGTGTTTCTGTTGGTTTAACTATTACTGGTTTACAAAAGTTTGCAGCATAGGAGCATGTTCTTGTTTGAGTTCCAGATGCGGAGCAACTAGTCCATTCAGTGCAAGTCCACTTGGTATTACATCCTCCGCCTCCACCGCCACCAGATTTTGTGCTTGTAGTAGAGGTTGAAACCACCACATTAATTGTTCTATTAATATAGTTGGAATTTCCTGCATTATCTGTAACATTATATTGGAAAAGATATACACCCACAACGGTTGTATTTAAGTTATTAGAAACTTTTATTCTTGAAGTTATATCTCCATCAAGAATATCTGAAGCATTTGCTCCGGCATCCGTATAGTCCGTTCCTACCAAGAGTGTTATTGAAGACTCCCCAACTAAACTAATCACTGGAGACATTTTATCAATAACATTTGTATCATAACTGTGCCCATTATTGAAATAGTTCCCTGCCCAATCAACAAGACTCGATGATACTGCTTTTACATGAATTTTTGGAGCATCATTCACTTTTATAGGATTAGTCAATAGAATACTTACTTTCTTGTCAGAGTAACTCACACTATTAATTCCATAATATACTCCGTCGTTTGAATTGTAAATATCAAAATCAGAAACATCCGGGTGATGTCCTGGGAAAGGGTTATTTTGTAACGCTTCATCGAATAAAACTTCTATCTCGTTTACTTCTATAGCTTCAACAGATAATATTTTAGGATCTATTGTGTCAACCATATCACAAACCCCATTTCCATCAACTTCATTATCACAATCATTATCTATTCCATCACAAATTTCGGTTGCGCTAGGATGAATTAAATTATTGTTATCATTACAATCCTGTAGGCCACAGCCCAATGTCACATTATAGCCATCCTGGTCTGCATCAAAGCAAATTTGAGGAGTATAATAAACTTTAATTCTTATTTGATCTATATATAACTTAGAACCATCACCAGTAATTGTATCAAGCTTTACTCTGAATTCGGAGTTAGAGAAATCCCCAGAATTCCAAACTCTGTTCCATATATCAGAGTCTCCTCCAAAAGTGAGAACTGTTTCTGAACTAGAATTTCCTCTAGGCATATCCGTTCTTTTAATGCCAGTGCCTGTAGTATAACTAGCGCCCCCATCCCAAGAGAGAGAAATGTCTGCTTGCATAGGGATGGAACCTCCTTCACTATATCCCTCAATTTTTAACTCAATTCCATTAATAGTATCATAACCTGGGAGGTTAAATCCAAAGCTAGAATACTTAACAGTATCTTCTCCATTAGACATAGCACGAAAATTATCCGAGACATAAGCATTACCTGGATGATCCCAACCATTATTTGAATTTGCACTTGGAACAAGCAAACCCGTATCAGCTGCACTTATCGCCCCAATGGTTAATATTAATAATAGAATTGTTCCCATGAACAAAAGTCGTTGTCTTTTCATAGTTACATCAAGTTGTTTATACGTATTTAAAGATTTAGTTGCTCAAAAATAACATATTGAAAAAATTAAAATCTACGTCTTTATTTCTTTCTAAAACTATATCTCACGACGAGTATTCCACCAATCAAAACAATTATTCCAACGATAATTATTCCTACTCCAGTAGGCGATGTCAAATTACCTATAACTGCACCTGTTATTCCTGCTCCTCCTGTTGGAGTTTGTGTCTGTTCTCCAGGAATTATTATTTCCCCCGTAGAAGGTGTGCTAGGAGCAACGTAATTACAAGTTTGTATTTCTACTGGCTTTGTTATTGCTGGTTTACAGAAGTTTGTAGGATAGGAGCATGTTCTTGTTTGATCTCCTGCTGGTGAACAACTAGTCCACTCAGTGCATGTCCATCTAGTAGTACATCCTCCTCCAGAAGAAACTTCTTCGATATACTCAGTTTGATTAATCCAGCAAGATAAATTAAAATTATCTGGTTTATAATTAATTACTGTTTCTATTGTTGCTACAGATCCACTCCAGCTCAATTCCAATCCTGTTAAATTAGAAGAATTTCCTAGGATTGAGCAATTAAGTATAGGACTTCCAAAGTCGTGTTCGTATGTTTCTCCTGCAGACATAGCTCCAGCTATTCCAATTAAAAGAATTCCTAAAACGATTGTTTTTATTTGGTTTTTCATTTTGTTTCTCATCTGCTTCTTCCACTCGGATTTGAACGAGTTATCAGCATTAAAAACAAAAAATAAATTTTTGTTAAATTAAATTATTTAAGCTGTTGGATGTTCTGGTGTTACAACCATCTGTGCACTAAAAGTGTATTTAGTTGGTTCTACTACCCCAAATGTAATTTTAGCAGGATATTCATAAACTGTATCTGCTGCTAAAGAGTTAATAGGGATATTATATATCACTGTGCCATCTTCATTATCTTCACAAAGACTTTCTAATTCTTGGAATCCTTTAGCTAACTGAATTTCAGTAGCAGTATCTAAAAATTTTAGGTTTGTAATGTCCTCACAACTAACATCAGCTAATTCATTTGAAACTGTTAATGCTAAATACTTATCTTCTATAGCTACGTCCGCATTATTATCAACTTGAACTCCCACTAAAGAAGTGCTTAATTGTGTAGTTCCATCAAGAGTTATTGAATCACTCCAAATTCCTACTCCAGTTAAAGGATAAGCATCAGAGTCTATTGTTGCAAAAGAAACTTCCATTGCGTGGTCTACATCTACATTAGTTATTGCAGTATTAGATAAATAGTTTACCACGGCAGCACTAACAATCATTAAAGCAAAAACTCCTATTGCTCCGAATATAATTAAATTTTTATTCATTTTTATTCATTTAAACCCCCTTTCAATTGTATAATCATTTGCGTATTTTTTCCTAGTGCAAGGTTACTAACAGAATCGAGAATCACCCCTATGAGAATAACTAGTTGTCCTTTCATAGTTACACAAGTAGACCTAAACCCTATTTAAATATTTCGTTACTTTAAAGGGGTATAATAATTTAGACAAACAACAATATTTTTAGTTTTAGAGAGGATTGTATATAGAATTATCTAGATTTCTTTTTCTTAGGTTTCTTTCTTGAAAGAATTGCTTTTCCAATTAAAAGTCCTATTACTACCACAATTATAGCACCTATTACAAATATTCCTATAGGACTTATTAATCCTCCAATAACTGCACCAGTGATTCCAGATGAACTTCCAGCTCCAACATTATTCTGAGTTTGAGAACTGCTTAATTTGATTAGTTTCTCCTTTTGTTGAGCAGCTTCTGTCCTTCCTTCCTGTATGTAGACAACATTGCTTCCAGAAATTTCTTCCTCCTTAATCACATAAACAATTTCAGTTGTTGAATCTTGGGTTTCATCTGCTATAATTTTTATTTCTAAACTATAATTTCCTTCTTTTGCATTCTGAGGCACTTCCATCGTTAACGTAATACTTTCTTCATCGCTGTTGCCATAACTTTCCAATTCAAATTCTTCTGATTTAGTTAGAATACCAAGTCTAGTATTTTTAACTTCAACATAAACATCTTCGTCCGTGCCTCCCATATTCTGCATATCCACGGTTACTTCAAAACTATCTCCTGGTAAAACAGAATCCTGACTAATTGAAGTGTCTGTAATTTCTATTTCATGCTCTTTTCTTTGTATATCTATATACACAAAATCTTCATTGCAAAGGACTTCACTATTCTCTCCTTCTGCTAGAGCGAATATTGCAAACTCTCCTTCTTCAAGGTCCTCTGGGATTGTAAATTCAAATGATTGGTATGCATGTTTTCCTTTGTCGATAGTTATACTATTCTCTTTGTCATCATCGATAACTTCATCCTCAGTGAGATCATAGAGGTAAATTTTCATATCTACATCCAATTCTTCACTATAGGCATTTTCAATTTCAGATTTGATACTAATTTTTTCTCCAACTTCAAATGCCTCTCCGCTATTAGGGTCAGTTATTGAGAGTTTTAAGTTAGAATTTTTTACTTCACATCTATCTATATCGCTGAATTTAGGAGGAGTTTTTTGATTGATTACAGAAATCTTTATTGTTTCTTGATCTCCCAATCCATGAGAATCGTTTACTATAAAGGTAATATAATAATCTCCAGATTGTTCGTAGGTTGGTGTCCAAGAAAATACCGCTGTCTTATTAAGATTATCAACAAGAGTAGCACCTGAAGTAGAATTTTGCATGCTAAAGAATAGATTATCTAAATCTTGGTCTGTTGCTGAAATTTTAAATTCCAACTTTTCATTTTCATTCACAGATTTTGTCCCTATTGAACTTAAAATAGGGTTGTTAGGACCATCCATACTGAATGTTCTATTATTTGGTGCAAAAGTATAATTTGTTTGGTCGTAGCATCTAACATTCCAGTTATATGTCCCATCTAGAACATCATTAACTACGATACTTTCATTGGTGTTATTGTGTATATTTTTGTCTGTTGCTTTTAATACTCTATTCAAATAAACATCACATTCTAGGATTTCAGCCATATTATCTGTAGCTATGAATTCAAATGTTACATCTCTTGTTGCAGTGATTAGAGTATTATTTGAAGGACTTAATAATTCAACAACAGGGGCAAAGAAGTCTGTGTTGCTTGCTAATCCTCTTGTAGGATATTCAAATAATTCAAAATCTTCAAAGTTATTTCCTGTATCTAATCCATCGGGGTTTCTGCTTGCAGATATTCCAAAACCTGGAGCTTCTGCATTATCTCCCAAATTCCCATCATCCCAATTACCATAGGTAACGCTGTCAACAAGTTTGTTAGCGCAATACAACATGATAGTATCTCCCGGATTATTCAATTTATTATTTATTTCGATAACAGTAAATTCTCTTCTACCAAGTGTCCCACTTAAATTAAAGACGTTATCTGCTCCATCTTTTAGAATACAATTGCTGAGATTGATAGTTTGATTAAAACTATTGTACAATTCTACCCATTCACTTCCGTTTATAGGGGTTGAAACAAATTCATTTATGTAGAATTTTTGTAAAACTTGTATCTTGAACTGTTGAGAATCACTTCCTCCGTTATTATCATACACATTTGCAGTTACTATGTAATTTCCAGCATCTTGTGTGCTTGTCTGCCAGTGTCCAGATTGGTCAAGAGGAGAACTGAAAGAGAAATCTAAAGCATCTCCTTCCAAGTCTGTTGCAGTAATATTAATATCAACTAATTCTCCGGCTAATACTAATGTATCATTGATGAAATCAAGAACAGGCGCATCATTTGCAGGGGAAACTGTTAGCTTGAATTCATTACTTGAAATATTAAATTCACTATCACTAGCATTTATTATTATTGTTTCTTCACCATTCCAATCTTTTGCAGGAGTGAATGTGGCAATATTCCCAGAGAAACTTACATTAAATTGAGAGTTTCCTATTGCCGAATAATTTAATTGACTATCAATATCTGTAAAATAATTGCTCAAATTTAATGAAAGATTTACATCTTCATTCAATGTTTGATTTGGAATTGAAGCTGCTAAAAAAGGAGCATCATTAACAGGAGAGACAATTAAAGTTACATTATTTGATTTTGTTATATTCTTACTATCGTTTGCAAAGAATATTATCCAGTCTGCACCATTCCAGTTGTTTCCTACTGTAAAATTAATAGTTCCATCCACAAATGATTCAACACTTATGTGTGTATCTCTAGAAGTATTTGAAACACCGAATGTTAAACTATCTGCTGGATCCACTTCGTAGAAGTATTCAGATAAATTGAATGAAAAGCTTGTGTCTTCATTCCATGTTAAGGTAGGAATTGTTCCATTTAGAACAGGCGCATCATTTGCAGGGGAAACTGTTAGCTTGAATTCATTACTTGAAATATTAAATTCTCCATCGCTGGCATTTATTTTTATTGTTTCTTCACCATTCCAATCTTTTGCAGGAGTGAAGGTAGCAATATTCCCAGAGAAACTTACATTAAATTGAGAGTTTCCTATTGCTGAATAATTTAATTGGCTGTCAATATCTGTAAAATAATTGCTCAAATTTAATGAAAGATTTACATCTTCATTCAATGTTTGATTTGGAATTGAAGCTGCCAAAAAAGGAGCATCATTCACAGGAGAAACTATCAAAGTTACATTGTTTGATTTTGTTACTTCTTCTCCATCATAGGCAAAGAATATTATCCAGTCTGTACCTGTCCAATTTTCCTCCACTGTAAAATTAATTGTCCCATTTGCAATTGAGACAATGCTTATCTGAGTATATTTAGAAGTATTTGAAACACCGAATGTTAAGTTGTCTGATGAATCTAGTTCATAGAAATATTCTGATAAATTTAATGAATGATTTGTGTCTTCATTCCATGTTTGAGTCGGGATTGTTCCGTTTAGTATTGGAGGTTGATTTTTTTCTTTTACTTCTGCATTAAAACTTTTTGTTGCATTAAGTTGCCCATCACTTACATTAACTATGAATGTATGGTTACCAGAATCTTCGAATCCTGTTTGCCATTGGAATGTGCTAGTGTTTGTTTTTATGAATCTAGAATCATTTATGTAATATGTGAGAGTATCATTTTCTGGGTCGCTTGCAGAAATTAATACTGTTATTGTCTGAGATTCTCTTATCACAAAGTTAGGAATAACTGAGATAATAGGCGCATTGTTTATGCAGTTTAATGAAAGATTAGAACTTCCTGGATGAATATTAGAACTATTATCATTGCAATCAGTTCCAAAACTTCCATTTTCATAATGGCATTGGGATAAAGCATTTTGTATTGCATATCCAATTTTGCAGTAACCATCGCCATCTATATCTCCCAAATCATAACCGCTGCAATCCTGGTCAATTCCGTCGTAGGCTATCTCTTCTGCATCTGGGTTTATTGATGAATTAGTATCATTACAATCTTCTTCAGTATAAAATCCGTCTTCATCCAGGTCTTCACCCATTAAAACCCAGTCTAAGGAATTTCTGAAAAGCTGTCTAGATTCTGTTGTCCAGTATTCTGGTTTAACAATTCCAAAGAATAAACTTCTTGCTTGTCCTATTTCTCCATTCAAATATATTGTTCCCGGATAGGCAAGTCCAAGAACAGAATCTCCGCTCGTATGACCATCTATACGTACTATTAATTTAGTTCCTGTAGCTTTTCTTCCAGTTAAATAATAAGTTTGAAGGTCTATATCTTGTACAGTATATGCTCTGAAGGTTTCTGGAAGATTATCTACCAGCGTTGTGTTGAGTGTATTAAATTTAAGATTAGTTGGGCTTGATGCAGAACCTTTTCCAGCACTCCATCCCCATTGAGAATCTGATATTAAGAATATTCCTTTTTGGTAAAAATGATACGAATTTATAATTAAAGAATTATGTTCTGCAACTGGTATTTGTTCAAAATTATCGAAGTTTCCCTCTCCAACTAAAAGCATTTTATATTTGGAAAAATTAGTAGATGCTATTTGGGATTCAGTGATAACATCATAAGTTAAACCTGCATTATTCAATTCACTCGCTAGAATAGAATTAGCTCCGCTTTTTACAACATAAGCTACATCTGTTGCTAATACAGAATTAGTTAAAAAAATAACTAAAAAAAGGGCTAATAGAATTCTCTTCATACTTTTCTCCTTGCATTTACTTTCTTCCTCCTTTTTTCACCCTTTTTTGATCTTTTTAATAATAAAGTAATTAGAACAACCACCACAAGTAACAATATAAAAAAACCGCCCATCATTAATCCTGGTACAAGAATAGAATTTTGCTTTTCTCCGCTAACAACTTCACCATCAGTTGTTTCTGTGCTATTCTTTTCTTCAGCATTAGTATCGGTATTCTCATCATTTGTTTCATCATATCCTTGGTCTTTCTTTGCAATCACAGTAATTTCAGAAGCCAATGCGACTCCTGCTTTTTGGCCGTCTACAGAAGAGAAGAAAACATTAATCTTGCTTTGATAGGTTCCCTCGGTTTTTACTTTAACAAGAAATTGCGCCTCTCTTTCAGTTCTGGGCTCTAGAATAAAACTCTTATCAACTAATTCCAAGAAGTTTTCTCCTTCCTCATCTAATTTTAATGTAATATTAATAGGAACATCGTTAGCATTTTTAACTAAAATGCTTTTTTCAATTACGGTATTTGTCCACCCATTCACTTCCGGATATAATACCATTTTTGCATTTCCCATGGCACCCGTAATAGCACTAGAAAAGCTAATGTTTATCAATAAAATTAACAAAATTCCTATTACCACACTTAATTTTTTAATCATTATTAATTCCAGAGTAGTACCTATTTAAGGATTACTGTTACTTAAAGAATAGTTTTTGTTATTACTTCTTTCTGATGAAAATTAACCAGTTATCCTGTAAACTTTTGGTCAATCATATCTATGAATTCGAAGTCAGTTCCATCTACACCAACAGTATCAATCTTTCCCGTTGCGAAATAATATGTAATATCCATGTAGTCATAGGTTACATCTTGTGTACCTTCTCCTTTAATCCAGTAAGTACCGCTTGCAGAATTTCTCCAGGTTATCTTCTCGCAGTCTATTTCCACAAGTCCGGTTACTCTAAATTTAACATTCAATTGAACTTCTGTTCCATTAGTTGATGTTCCTCTTGCATGCATACTTCCATAGCCAAAATATTCTCCATATCGCTCATAAACCTGCCCATGGAAAAAATCGACATTTTCTTCTGTGAATTCAGAGTACCCATTAAGTAAAATTACTTCTCCTGTATCTATTGTGCTGTAAGAGATTCTATTGAAATCTTCTAAAAGGCCCTCATCCACTTGCCCATCACAATCATTATCTTTCTCATCGCATATTTCCGCTGCAGGAGTAATTCCTCCTTCACATGTCTTTTCAATAATGCTTTCCCATGAACAATTTGATTCGCATTGCAAAGTTATCTCTCCAAACTCACACTCTCCCACATCTGTTCCACACGGGACTGAGTCGGTTTCCCCCAATTCACATTCTGCATCGCACATATTTGAATCACATGTGTGTATAAATTCATAAATTCCTGTTGTACACGAGTCTGTTCTTTCATTACAGATAGAAGTGAAATCTGGTGCAAAATCAAGTGTGAAAGGATTATTATCAGGATTATTATCACACACTTCTATTTCCGGAAGATCAAATTCAGAACAATCAAAAACAATTCCTTCTTGGCATCCAACTTCCGAATCACAATACTCATTTCCGTCGCAGAATAATCCATTATCACAATAACTATTATTTTCTTGATGTATAATTTCATCAATCTCTTCGTCACAAACATCTTCTGTGCAAGAAATATCATCACTCACATCTAGAGGATTATGCAGTATACTATCTGTAGATTCATCACATATATCTTCGGTACAGAACAAATCATCATCAATTTCAGGAGGTATGCCAGATTCACATTCGTAATAAGTTAGATTACATATTTCTTCTCCGTTACAGAATAATTCATCATTACAATCCGAATCCTCCGTACATTCTTTTTCTATAACACAATTTGCTGAACATCTATCTCCATCTATATTATTTCCGTCATCGCATTCTTCTCCATAATCTAAAAATCCATCTCCACAGAAAGGAAGAGTATCCAATGTACATTCTTCAGTGCAATTTTGATGCAAACCTACACCATCTAATCCATCACACTCTTCATCTGGGATATTCATTACATCATCTCCACAGAAAGGCCCATTTAAAATAATAGAATCACATTCATCATCGCAATAATTACAAGAATTCTCATATGCAGGAACACACGCATCTCCATTAGCAGTTCCATTGTCACACTGTTCTCCAAAATCAATTATACTATTACCGCATTGTTCTATACTACACTGTGCATTGCAACCATCTCCATCTATATTATTCCCATCGTCACACTGTTCTCCAGAGTCGGTTATATTATTTCCACAAAAAGGAAGATTAATTAATTCACATTCTTGACTGCAGGTCTGATGTGGACCAACACCCTCGAGGCCATCACATTCCTCTCCATCATCCAAAAAATTATTCCCGCACTGAGGGATAATTGTAAACTCTCTCCATGCAAAATTATCTGTGGTGTTACAATCTGTTTCATTTACTTTTTCAACAAACACAGTCACATTATAATTTTGATATTCAAGTTCAGAAATATTTAAACTAACTTCTTTAGAATCATACGCATTTATAGAAGTGCTATAATTCGCAAGAATTTCCTCACCTATCTTAACAACAACATGAATGAAGTTTGTAGAGTTTGCAATTTTATTATCAATCAAATATTTTACAGTATAATTTCTTCCTTTAATTAATTCTTCCGGGTCATCTAAAAGCCAGCTACCATCTACTGGTTTTATTGCTATTCCTGTTCCAACACCATTAGAATAAGTGTATCTTACTCCCACATCATGCTCGCATACTTGTTTGCAAATTGAAGAACATCCGTCTCCATTTAATATATTTCCGTCATCACATTCTTCTCCTTCATCTAAAAATCCATCTCCGCAGAAAGCTCCATATAGGGTTATAGTTCCACAAGTATTATTGCAATAACTACAAGAACTTCCATACCCCGGAACACATACATTTCCATTAGCAGTCCCATTATCGCAAGTTTCATTTAATTCATATAAAAGTCCATCCCCACAGAAAGGAAGATCAATCAATTCACATTCTTGACTGCAAACCTGATGTAATCCAACACCATCCGATCCATCACATTCTTCATAAGGAATATTTTTTACATTATCTCCACAGACAGCCCCATATAAAGTCACAGGCCCACAAGAATTATTGCAATAACTACAAGAACCTCCATACCCAGGAACACATACATTTCCATTACTAGTTCCATTGTCACAAGTTTCATTTACTGCATATAAAATTCCATCTCCACAATATTCTGTTCTATTCTGGCATATTCCTTGAGAACATCCAAACTCGCAAAATTCTCCAATCATTTGAGTTTCATTCAAACAGTTTGCAGAACCACACCCAAGGAAATTGGTCGTGGTGGTAATTGAAACATTTCCCACACAAAAAGTAAGATTTGAAGTTCCTGTAGGACATTGTTCAACAGTATTGTTTATAGTTATACTAAAGCATGAACCAGTTGAACATCCTGGAATTGAAGTAATATTAGTTACGTTATTGCCAACGCATTCCAATCTAGAATTTGAAGTTCCACAATCCTGAACAAGCGTGGTTATATTTTTGGCTGTGCAAAACCCTTCTCCAACGCATAGAGGATTAGTTGTTCTATTGTATACGTCGTTGTCCTGGCATATTAGTGCAGAACTAAAAATTCCACACGAAACAGGCACTTGATTTGTACTGGAAGAACAATAGGAGTTTGCTGTTCCAGGATTATTACATGTAAACTGTGTTAAATTATATATAACGCTTCTTTCAGAACAAAATTTGTTGCTTTGAAGAGTTCCGCATTGCAGATTATTATAGCAATGTATAATTTGACATTGAGTATTACACCCATCAGCATTATTGAGGTTACCATCATCACACTCTTCTACACCCAATCTAAGAATTCCATCTCCACAGAAAGGAACAATGGCACTAGCAAAACCCATTAATAAAATTGATAGAAATATAAATTCTAAAATTAATATTTTCTTTCCATATAAATTTTTGTTAATTCCTTTATGAGAATGCTTTCCTCTTACTATCCCTATTAAAATATTTTTTTTCCACATTTAAAAAACAACATCCAAATTTAAAAAACAACATTAAAATTAACTGCCTCGCTATCGCTATTACCCGCCTCATCTATTGCTCTGAATGTCAAGTTATGCGTTCCTTCATTGAACGATTTAGTTTTTAATTTGTCTATTCCATATGAAGTACAATCAGAACATATTTTTGTCCATTTTGGCTTAGCAACCGAATTATCCATAAATTCTAAAGTAACTTCTTCACTAACGCTTATGTTGAAAGGAACTTTTCTTTCGTAGATTGTTGTATTGGTTAAATTATTAACTGGGAAATTCACCTTTAAAATTGGAGAAGTTGTATCTACCAATACGGTTGTCTTTTTTGACTGAATACTTCTTATATCGTCAGAAACATTGAACCAGTATTCTATAAATTTTCCATCGAAATCATGCAAATCAATTTGTGCGTTACATATTACGTTTTTTCCAGATTCATTACATTGATTAGTAATATTTCCCGTTTTATTTCCTAGCAATAAAATTTGTCTCAGATTATTCTCAGTATATTTTAGAGAGAAGTCAGAGCCATTCGTTACCTGGTTTTTCTTTGGTCCTATTAAAGAGATTGTTGGTTCTTTACTATCCACAAAAACGCTTATGTTCTTTTCAGATATTTGTCCGAAATAACCTGTTGCTCTTATCCCAATTATATTTTCATCCTCATTTACTGATTTAGTTTTTTCTCTTCCCAAATAACCATATTCCTCACAATTTTTACATAGACTTCTCCATTTAGGAACGTTATCATTATAATTTTTATATTCTATTTTCTCAACTTTATTATTCAAACTTATATTAAATGGAATTTGTTTTTCTCCAGACATTGTATTATTTTGAGGAGAATAAATAATCATATCAAATGAAGCTGTTGTATTTATTGTAAAATTCCATGTTTTCTGAGAAGACCATCCCGCTTTGTCTGTCACATTTAGGTACACCTGATGATTTCCTTCAGTTAAATTAACATTAGGAGTAAAAGAGAGTAACCATTTCATACCTCCTGAAAAATTCACTTTTGTATTTATAATCAAAGTTAAATTATTATCTATTTTCATTTGAATAGAATTATTATCCAAACCAGAATTAGTCCCATAAATATCGTCAAAAATAACGCTTATATTTGGCCTATTGGTAAAGACAGTTGTTCCATTTCCAGGTAGCAAGTCTGTAATTAAAGGCTTTGCCATGTCAATATAAATCATCTGGATTTGATGCGTTTCATTTCCACAAGTTCCACCAAAATTCGTCCACCAATTTAAGTCTATAGTTCCTGCGGATTGATTCAGTGAATTTGGTATATTTTCCAACCCAAAAGAACCCTCGTATGACAAAGGCTTATCGGAATCCCATTGGTAATAAACATTTCCTCCTAAAGAATCTTTAGTTAATGTAAATGTAGGTTCCTTAATCCACCACCCATTTGATCCGTCTGGGGATGGATTAATTCCTAAGAAAGTTGGGTTTCTAACATAAAATGTTTTCTCTCCATTATGGAATTCAAATCCAAAAGAATCATTTGCATAAACATTCCAAGATACATTCATTCCTCCAATTAATTCCGAAGAAGGTATTGTTATGGAGTAATTACTGCTATCTCCAATCTTCTTAGTTGCTGGTTTACTAGTCCAATTAACTCCATTTAATGTATATGAAAACCAAACCTTGTTTATATCTAATAAAGAAGTAACATCTGCACTCAATGTGACATTTTTTAATTCGTATGCACAATCTCCCCCAGATTTATTTTCAATACAAATTCCAATCCATGGGTTGAATAACACTTTTCCAGAAGTGTTTGTAATACTGTCTCCTGTTCCAGAATTATAAAATCCGAAAGCTGGTCCTGTGCAATCCCCCCAGTAGTTATAAGTTGCGTCGAGTATATTTGTCCCAAGATTAACAATACCGACAGTATTACCTGAGAAAGTATTATGATAAATCTCATTATTTTCTGGATAAAATGTTGATTCATACGTAAACACTTTCATTCCCTGATATAAGCCAGAAAGAATATTATCGTGAATATCCGAATCGGTAATATGCCCAAACAGTTGAATACCTTTTCCATCCGTTCCACTTATATTATTTCCAAAAATTTTAAGATCATCAAATCCTCCAGAACTTCCATCAGCACTATTTTCTCCAATACTAATTCCTTTAAAACTAATATCATGTAATCCAGTAATAAGGTTATTTGATATTTCAAAATTAGAATATTTTCCTTCTCTTCTTTCTAGAGTTACATAATATGTTGAAGGATTGATACCAATTCCAGCAACACCTGTGCCTATATCTGCTGTACTCATATCGATTATATTTCCACTAATTTTTTGGAGAGTTGTTACATCTTGATCATCATAAGTCATAAAGAAAATAGATGGAAATCCTCCATTAAGGGTATTATTGGTAATTTCAGTAAGACCTTTCTGAAGTTCTACTAAAATACTATTACTCGCAGTATTAGATATTTCATTGTTAGAAATAATTAACTTTCTCACATCTCCATAACCAGCAATTATTCCAAACTGCTCATTTTCACAGTACTCATCCACACAATAATTAGTACTAATAATATGATTCTTTAGAATCTCTATTTTACCCGTAGCACCAGTTCCTCCTGAGGAAGTAATACCATTGTTATGATCGCCAGTCTTAATATCAAATCCTTCTATTTTAGTATTTCCTATCAAAGCAGTAATTTGAATTACATCTCCATCAGTTCCAAAAGAAGTTGCATCAATAATCGAATTTCCTACTCCAGCACCGATCAAGCTCAGAGGTTTTGTGATATCTATTCTTTCATCATAAGTCCCCGCAGCGACATAAATTTTGTCTCCAGAAGAAGAAGCATCAATTGCGCCTTGTATTGTATAATTAAATTCTAAGTTATCTTCTAAGAATTCAGAATAAATTCCTTCTTCAAAGAGTTCATCTACAAATAAAGTGTCGCTATCAAATATATACATTCTTGTTAATTCAACATTTCCCCCGTGTTTTGTTAAGTCTCTGGATGTTTCAGTTACTTTTCCTAAAACCACAAGAGTATATCCTCCATAAGGAGTAGAAAAGTATAGAATAGATTTGCCACCGGTATTTCTATCTGCTATTACTTTCGCATTAACATTTACATTAATAGGATCTCCCCAAGGTCCAGATTGAATTTTGAATGTTCCAGAAGTATAAGGAGTCTTGTAGATCAAAGGACCAAGAACTTCTACAGTTCCAGAAATTAAATTTGTTAAATTCCACTGCCCATCATTTCCATTGGCATTTATTCTAGCACCAGCATTTCCTTCAGTTCCATTAAAAGTTTCTTCCCAAGTTCCTAATTTTAAAGTAGGATTAGACCAAGAACCAGTATTTACTCCAACAGCAGAAATAAATCCAATTAGGAAAACCGCTAACGCTATTGTTATAATTCCCTTTTTTATCATTTGTTTTTCCAATGTGTTTTACCTTATTAATTTATCTTACTACTTTGTTTTACAATTTTAAGCAATGTTAAAACTTACAGATTGTCCTGCACTATTTCCTGCTTCATCTGTAACCTGAATTGATAAATTATAATGTCCTGTTTTGAATGTTAATCTTTTTTCACAAACTCCTGCTTTTAATCTTGAGCACAGCGTCCCATCTCTTAATTTTCCTGTGGTGTCTGTGTAAGAATAAGTTGCTTCTTCAAAATTAGTTTCTGCAACATTAAATTTTAAATTAGCATATTTTCCAACAATAGGATAAACTAAATTAGTAATAGCAGGCAATGTTGTATCAACCGCTACCACATTAGCTTTTCTTGAAGTTCCTACATTTCCAGCTATGTCTGTTAAATTCACCCAGTATAATATTTCATTTCCATTATAACTTGATAAATCAATATGATCATCACAATAATGTTTCCCATTATTTTCATTAAATTGACAATTATTATTTATGTTTACTTCTTGAGTTTTAAATCCAAGAGCATTGTTTCCGTATTTTATAGATAAGCTTGCATGATTGTCTTCTTTGAATTCAATCAAGAACTCTCCGTTTGTGAATCCGCTTTTTGGTTCTGTCTTAAGTATTTTTGGATTTGTGCTATCTATAGTGAAAGAAATATTTTTGTAACCTTTATTTCCAACGCTATCTGTTGCCCTGAATTGTAAATTATTAACGCCCTCTGGGAAAGACCTAAGTTTTTCATGACTAGAACAAGATGTGCAAATTGGTGTCCATCTTCCTCTTCCGGTTATTAAATCAGTAAAATAAATATCCGCTTCTTCATTTGTAGCTAAGTCAAGTATTAATGCTTTAGAACTATAAACTGCCCCTGCTTTAGGGGAGTGTATTGTTAATACTGGAGGAGTTAAATCAAATTCAAATGTCCCATTTCCACTAGAGGTTGAGCAATCTCCAGATGCACCATAATAGCAACTGCTTAAAGGAGCAGAGACATAACAATTTTCCACCTCGCTACTCTCATCAGACATACAAAGCTGACAACCATTATGCACATTACAAGTTTCTGGAGGCCTGTAATCCTCGCAATAATTTCTAACTTGCCCATATTCAAAGCAAGCCCAGAATACTGCGCTAATAATAGAAGACAAAGTAACAACTAATAAAATTGCAAAAATTGTTGTAATCAATATTTTTTTCATCTGTTCTAATTCTTTCTCGCGCGCCTTGCGCTCCGTGTGATGCCTCGCATCTGCGAATATGATGAGCCCTTAGGGTTGGGCTCTTTTCCCGTATAAAAAAATAAAATAAAAAAAATAAAAAATAAAACTCATTTAGATAGCTTCACCCCAGAAGTATATACTTCCAGTATCGAAGTCACCAACACATGGTTCTGGTAGTTCTAACCTGAATGTTAATGCCATTTCAGCACCTGGTGCGAGGATATTTCCTGCATGGTAATCTTTATACTCTACATCACTTGGGATTATTTCATTTCTATTATAGAATGGTTCTGGATTGTTGAATCCTATTCCATATTCTATTTCTCTATATCCCTCAGCATCTGTATCTGGTAAGTTATTTGTTGAGTAAGCTCCATTTGTTGCATAATATCTGAAATTCTTTAATAAAAGAGAATTTGTTCCTTCACATCTAGCTCCAGAACTTGATGAGTCATAAAAGTCTGTACCTGATATGAACATATCAAGCATAACTCCTGAACCATCATCAGCATCATTTCCAATCAACAAAGTATCTGAGTAAGAACTTGTTCCTGGTCTAACATCTTCAAATGTTAACTCTCCATCAATACTCAAAAAGATTTCAGGATTAAGGAACCAATATTCGTTTTCGTCCATTGTTCCCATCAAACCATCTGCATCTTGAGCTTCAACAGTAATCCAGTATTCTCCGTACATGCTTGTAGGTGTTTCAACTGTAAGAGTACATTGAAAGTATGCCATAGTATCATCGTTAAATTCGTCTAATTCTTCTTCAAGAATTCTCGCATTACATGATTTTTCTATGTCACTTCCGTCTTCAACGTCATCAAGTCTTTGACAGTTTACTTCTATATCATTTCCTTCACCTTGTGAGCTTCCTATTGTAGCATAAACATCTATATTCTGGTCTATCTTGTTTTTATCCATTACAAGAACATTCCATTGAATTTGCTCTCCTTCGAAAGCATAGTTGTTTACTCTCTCCAACATTTCTTGACCGTCATCAGAATATCTTCCTGGTTCAGTTGCGTCATCCATGACAATTCTGTCATCGCACATCCAAACTATAGGAGCGAAATCCTCTGTGGTGATATCAACGCCTATCCCGCTTCCAACGCTTACAGCTAATACCATAGGCATAACTGAAAGCACTAACAAAGCCATTACTGATAGTGTAAATAATTTTTTCATTGTTTCGTTTATATAAACCCCCTTTCAGCTCTGTCAAGGCACCCAACAAAGTTAAGTTGAGTGAGTATATCACTCTGCCGAGTGTTATACTTGTTTAATGTATAACTGTAATTTGGTAAGATTTCGTTTGCGTTCATTTTTGAAGAAAATATATGTCTGGCTCTTCCACTTGTTACTCCTCTGTGATGAGCAGTTAAACCTATAGTCGTTACTACTCCTTTATGAATCACCATGAAACGACTAGAACCGTTTTCTTTAAAAGCATTATTGTCGTCGAAAGAATAGATTTTGTTATTACTCAAAACAAATGAATTAGTTTTGAAAAATCCATTTATCGTGGGTAAAAATTTATTTATTTTTTATTCTTGTTTTGTAAAATCTCGATTTTCATAATAAAGTGATTAATTTAGTGAACTATTTGTTTCTATTTTTATGAAATAATTCCCTTTCAAAGGAATCTCTGCACAGCCTAGTTTGAGTGTATATTAATAGGAGTTAGGCATTCTTTTCACTTAGGCTGTATATTAATAGGAGAAATCTGTTTTTAAGACAAACAGAGAACTAATCTATTAATTTCAAGAGTATGGGATAATTTTTATTTAAAAATTCAAATACACTTTTAGCATACTCTTTGTTAAGCATGGTTCCATAGTAAAGCATGCCGTTTCTAAAAAATCTTATTTGGTCAGCAAATTGAACATCTTTTTCATTAAAACCCAAAATCCTTAAATAAGAAATTTCTGCTTCGTGCGCACCAAAACCAGAAGCATTATACCCCTCTAAAAGCATCTTTGCTCTTATTAATCCCATTAAAACATCATAGCACGATTTTATGAAGGCATTTGCATTACTGTCTTTAATTTCAAATTTATTCCTTAATTCTAATATGAATAGATAATTTTGCCTAGCTTCTTTGACCAGAAATTCTGCCCTTGATTTATCTGGAGCTTGTTTCTTGGCAATTCCTTGTTTTATGAACTCATCAAACTTTTTTATTGCTTTCATAACTCAACTCCCCCAACAAGCACAATCCCATTAAATATATTTTCTTTTAAATTTTTATGTATATCTTTAAAGGAATCATAAAAATTAATATTTATTTCCCTCTCAAGTTCTTTTTCATATTTTGTTAAATCTATCTTTTTGTCTTTTCTGCCTATTATTGCGATATCTACGTCCGATTTAAAATTATCATCCCCTCTGGAGTAACTTCCAAATAGGATAATCGTAGCTCCTGCAAATTCTTTCTCTAAAAAATCAAAGAAGCCTGTTTCATATATCAATTTTAGATTATCCACCCTTTTCAGTTGCATTGTTCTTTGATCCTCCCTGTTCAACTCAACAGACCATCTTTTTGACTCTTTATCTTGTTCTATTTTTATCAAATTCTTCTTTTCTAGATTTGGAAGAGCTTTCATAACTGCTGGTGGTGAAACCTCAAGAAGTTTAGAAATAGTTCTTTGGTTTAATGATGTTCCCGCTCTTATGAACAATAACCTTAAAATTTCTTGTTGTAATATTGTTAACCATAGTTTATACATATTAACCATAGTTTATACATATTAACTTTAGTTTATAAATCTTTTCACTTAGACTGTATATTAATAGGAGAAAATTAAAATAAAACAAAAGATTTAAATAATATCAATTGATATTATTAGTATGGAATCAAATAATGAAATAGCATCAGAATTTGCAAGATCACCAACACTTCAAACGGTTTTGATGGTTGAGAAATTTGTTGATAAACACAGTGGGAAGCATAAAAAAACTGATTTATTTAATAATTTGCCAAGAAAAGTTATGTGGCAGACATTTCAAGTTATAATGGAATATCTAGAAAGCATCAGAAAAATTGCTTATGATAATGAAGGGTATGTTGTGTATATTTGGAATCCAGAGTTGTATGATAAGTTCAAGAATAGAAAAGACTTAGAATGGAATCCAAAGTAATTTTTGTAGACAAAGAATTAAAGGAGGCATTTGAAGGATTAAAAACTGAAGATGGAAGGCTCTTTTTAACTAAATATTAATAGGAGAATTACTCAGATCCCTCTAATCCAAGAACCTTTCTTAATTTTTCTAATCTTTTCTTATAAACTTGAATAGAATCGTCTTCTCTTATTCCCAAGATTTGAATTTTGATTTCCAGTGCTTTCAATAGGCTTTTATCTATTTCTTTTATATGGTATCTTCCCCGATCAAAATTTCCTTCTAGAACATCTTTTTCAACCTTATCAAAGTGCTCCTCTATTTGTTCTTTTAAGCTTTCTATCCCTTTTTCTGCTCTTTTAGCTCTTTTAACCATCTCTTTGATAGATCCATTCCTCTTACCAATTCATCAGCAGAGATATTATTTAATTCTTTCTCGTTTCTTTTTATTCTAAGATAAGCTAAATAAATTCTATCTCCCACAAGCCCTAAAAAATCTTTTTTGTGGTAGATCTTATTAGAAAGAATGCATTTTATTAGGTATAATTCTCTTAACCTCAAAACAATAGAATAAACAATCCCATCAGGAACATTCAACTTCTTCTCTTGACACATTCTTATAGAATCTTGGTTTATATTAAAGACCCCCTCAATCTCTGACAAGTTTTTCTTAATATTTAATTGATATTTTCCCTGCCTGTATTTATCAATTAATTCTTTATTGAAAATAACTTTTGCCTCTCTCAAAATGCTCAGGTAGTTCAAATTATTAGGCAAATTTTTTGAAAACGTGCCTTCTGAAACTAATGTAATCTCATAATTATTATATTTGATAATTTTATTTGTATTTTGAGTAATAACCAAAATGTCTATATCACTATTGAAATCAAAATCTCCTCTTGAATAACTCCCAAACAAATAGATTCCATTCGTCTCTTCATTTAGCTCCTGCTTGAATAGTTCTTCCATAACATCTTTAGCAATTTTATCTTTTGATGGCTCGAAAAGAGTTACAACTACCTGCTTGTTCAACCAGCTTTTAGGCAACAAAACTCCTGCTGACGTTCCAACTTCCCTAGTTTGTTTTACTATTGTTTCCATATTATAATAAATTATAATATACAAATATTTAAACCTTTCGTAGCGATTTTTATAATAAAAAAGAGGATACAAAAGAAAGAATCTCTGCACAGCCTATTTACACTGTATACTAAATCGGAGTTATGCAGTCTGTTTACTTGTGATGTATATCAATAGGAGAAATATGTTTTTATGTAAACGGAGAACCAATCTATTAATTTCATCTTTCCAAAATAGATTTAATTGCTGAAGCAAATATTCTAGCATTTTTAATTGATTGCTCTGCAAACGGAAGATTTGCATTAGCATTAACATTATAAGTAAATCTTCCCCTGTTTCTTTTTTCGCTGAAAAAGATTTTCAACAAAATTTCGGCTTTTTCAGATTCTAATTCGTAAATTTCTTTTAACTGTTTATTTAGTTTCTTTGATTCTACTATTTTTTTGAATTCTTCATAGGTTTTTTTGTGTTCTTCAGGGGTTTGGGTTTCTATGCCTTGTGAAAGGAGGTAAGCCTTTGCAGAATAAAATATAGAATAATATGATTCAGATATAACATCATTAAAAAAAGTTCTCCCAGAAGAGATCTTTAGTATTTGCTTTATTTCTTCTTTAGTTGATAATTCAAAATTAGCTTTTGCTAGAATTAATTCGTTTTCCGCTCTTTCAAGATAGCTTTTAACCTTTAAATCCATTTTCCATTGCCTCAATTAGTAATTCGTAATATATTTGTGCATTTTTGAGGATGACATGATTTTTGAATATCTCTTTACCATAATTTTCCTTTTTTTCAATTAGCATTTCTATAAAATCTTTCTTTTTAAAAACATAAAGGTGAATTTCTGGAACAAACAAGATTGTAAGATTTTCTACCATTTTTTGTATGTGCACAACATTTTCTTTATCCGGGATAATGATTACTAAATCCAGATCCGACTTTTTATTGGCCTGGCCTTTTGCATAACTTCCACCAACTATAATTAAATAATCAGTGATCTCTTTCAATGCAATAATTTTTTGGGCATTTGGGATATTTCCATCTTCTTGTTCATCTAAGAAGGATAGGTTCAGAAGAGTGTTCCTAGACATTTTTAAGCAAATCTGATTAGTGTTGCCTATTTTTTCAGAAGAAAGCATATGATTTTTTTCTAAACTTACTATAGCTTCATAAACTCTCTGATAAGATTTACTATCTATTCTTTTCATTATTTCTCTTATACTTGCTTTGAAAAAAATATCTTTTTTGAATAAATTCAAGACTTTCAATTCATTTTTAGTTAATGTCTCCATTTTGAGATAATATTATCTCTTTTTTGAGATATTTAAACCTTTCGTTATGAACTCATCAAATTTTTTATTGCTTTCATAATTCAACCCTCATCAAGAACAAGCACGAGAAATTATTTTTAAAAATTGAAATCAATAAGAATTTTTAATCAATTAATTCTTTTTATTAAATAAATAGCTAATAAAAGTAAAAGCAATAAAAGTATTACAAAGAAGATCACAAATCCGCTCAAACCTTCTCCTTTATTGTTTTTTGGAGTTAAAACTAAAAGATTTGTTGAGTTATTGAAATAACTTCCTCCAGAACTTGTCTTCAACAAAACACTTGCCTTGCAATCAAGAGGGCAACTAAATTCATCTTCTCCAAGTGCAGAGTCACAATAGCCATCTCCACAGATTTCTATCTGATGTCCGCCCCCTCCAGAGGTTTTCTTCTTTTCTTTACATTCTGCATTTAAACATCCGTAATCACAACTTTCAATTAACTGGAAAGTTATCTCTGAACCACATACTCCTGCATTACAAAGAGGACTTATTATTCTATTATTTACATCTCCTTCATAACAAACTAATGTAGCACTTTGATTACCGCATTCATTATTTGTTGTACACATTGGTGGTTTAGGCAAGCATGCTCCCGCATTGCATCCATAATCACAATTTGTTGAGTTTTGGAAATAAGAAAGTCCACAGATATCGCTTTCTAAGCAAGAAGGACTGCTCCAATTAAATATTAAATTAGTTTCTGA
>Ga0247841_10001236_pt1 | contig 59601 bp, 77 predicted proteins | sample LaCruzMarch2015__2_FD_192410 | JGI IMG/M metagenome (GOLD analysis project Ga0247841, IMG submission 192410) | Freshwater microbial communities from meromictic Lake La Cruz, Castile-La Mancha, Spain - LaCruzMarch2015_18m | ecosystem: Environmental > Aquatic > Freshwater > Lake | place: Spain...
TAAGCAAAATCGTATACATAGGCGCTGTTTCCATCGGATGAGTCTTGCTGGTGCAATTGATTCGCCCAAACATTATCCCATTTCTTTCCGGAAGAACCGAGACTTTGACCCTCATCGGTATCCGGAAGCCAATCTCCATCACATTCAAACCCTGAACCAATATCTTTAATATCCCTACCGCTTGGCCAAGTAATGGCCGCGCCTGAATTAGAAAAGTTCAAATCCCCGTTACTATTGAATCTCCACATATTCACCCCATTTTTCGTCAAATAAATATCATCAACTGTATTTAGGATTAAACTTCCCCCGGCATCAGCATATATGGTAGCCACTACCGTATCTCCATTTAACAATTCAATCTTATTGGTATTCCCGTTTACCCTTATTCTATATCCGGAAAGAGCTGTCTGAAGTATTCCACCTGTAACCGTACCTATCGTCCCTGAAGCGGCCGATAGTGTCCCAGAAAATGTAGCGTCTCCATCTGTTTCTAAAGCGAAAGTATTTACTCCGGCTTTCTTTGCCAAAATTCCAGTTGGAGAAATCCATATCCCATTATCGTTGTCAGTCTTAATGGCGATTGCCCCACTTGCTCCAAAAGTAAATTCGGCTAGGATTTCTTTGGCGACTGTATTTAGTTTGGAATTTATCAACTCGATAATATCGGTAACGGATTTAGTATTGATAATGGCGTTCCCATTGGCATCTTTAATGACAACATTAGCCCCGGCTGAAGCCTCAATTTCCTTGACGTTTTTTAAGTATCCTTCAGACGTCAAATCGTCCATCTTCGGTTCAGTTTGTTTTAGATAAAATTCAGACATTTACTTTATGTGATTATTTTGGTATTATTTATATGCGAATTGGATTCAGCTTTTCGCTAAAATATGCTGGATATGTAGCTGAATCCTACGTGTCCGGCATTTTTTAATTTGTAATAAAAACCTATGGAATTTAAAAAATGTATCAAATGTGGAAAAATATTTTTTAAACCTGATTATGAGTGGATTGGAACATTTAATAATAGAAAATATTGTAGTCTTGCTTGTTGTCATAAAGATAAAAAAAGTGAGGACATTTCAGGAAAAAAATTTGGTAAATTAACTGCAATGAAATTTGTCAAAAGCGATAAAAATAATACTATTTATTGGCTTTTTAGATGTGATTGTGGGAATGAGAAAATCTGTAAAAAAGGTTCAGTAAAGGCGGGATATATAACCAGTTGTGGCTGTTTTCATTCTGAAAGAGTGATAGAAAGATTAACCACTCACGGGCAAACAAATACGGGGTTTTATCAACGTTTTATGGGAATTTTGCGTAGGTGCAATAATCAGAAGACTTGGAACTATAATCGTTATGGTGGTAGGGGTATAAAATGTCTATGGAGTGATTTCATAGAATTTAAGAGGGATATGTATGATAGTTTTCTAGAAGCTTGCCGGCTCTATGGAGAACGGTATATCAGTATAGACAGGATTGATAACGACGGAAATTATTGTAAAGCGAATTGCAGGTGGGTAACCGCCAAAATGCAGGCGGGTAATAGGAGAAAACGGCTAACATTCATCAAACGCAAACACAAACATTAAAATTATCAAAGAACTAATTATCTTCCAACAGAATAACTAATCTATCGTTTTCTTCTTTAACTTCTATAACTTTCTCGTTTTCTTTTTTTAACTTTTTGACATACTCCAAGCCCAGGGATTTTTTTTGCTCCCTTGTTTCTTGACCAGGACTTGTTTTCAGATTCCAATAAACTGTTTTCATAGTAGTGAAATTAACCTAATTTTTGGTACTTTTTCGACTGCTGGCGAACCTTCGCTATATGGGGTTAAAGTAATTTTAGCCTGGCCATATACGCATTCTTTCTCTCCCCCATCAAAACTGACTGTTCTGTGTATCGTGTCAAGTATAGGCGTTTTTGTAGCGTATACACCATTGTTTATTTTGGTTGATATGGTAATTCCACTTGGATTGTCTTCATAAAGCACGATTGAATTATTGAATTGCCTTGGCATTTCTGGTGTTTCTATGGTAGCTATAGCACGGCTAGTTCCAACTTTGTCCACTCCCGTTCCTCGATGAACTAGCAATTGGTCTGCTTGTACCAGTAACGAAGCAATTGTCCCTGTAGTAACTGTGTATTCTTTGCAGAAAGCCCATTCTAAATCCTTATCCTCTCGATGAATGGAATAACACTTATTGGCATTAGCAAACAAGGCTCGTCCTTTATAAACGCAACTCATTTGTTCTCCTAGGGCGGTGGTTATCCCTCTAATCTTTCCAAATTTCTTCATTCGCAGTCCTGACCAGTAATAAAATCTGCCTTCTGTGCCACATTGAGCAAGAAGTAATCCATCTAGTTGGATAAAGCAATTTACCCCTATCTCAAAAATTTCCGATTCTAGTGTCCACGAAGTGTTTACGGAATCCCACAAGAAAACTTTGCAATAGCTGACGTTAGTTCCTATGTACGTGCCTATTAGTAAATCGTCTCCTAGACTCTTGATTGCAGTTCCGATGAATTGAGCTGGTAGCGATAATTCATTAGCAGAAAAGGCATTAGCCGCATCTATTCTAGCGGCGTATCTTCCATCCAGTATATACAGACAATTTGCGTGTTCCTCCGCTCCCCTGGCGTTGCTATTGGTAAATGTTGCAAAACTATCACTCCAGGTTGAGCTTAAATCGTAGTAGCCCAATTTATTACTTACCCAATAAAATAGATATCCATTAAAATATCTGCACCCCCTATGAGCCGTATTAGTGTTTGTATGCACCAGTGAATATGTCCCATCGGATACTGCTCTTTTCCATATTTTCCCTGTTGTTTTAGAACATAAATACACATCTCCGGTTGGCACTATTGCTGAAAAACAAGCCTCTGATGGAGTATTTGAATCGGATATTAGGGCTAGCTGTGGCTGAACCAATCCAACTTCCGAATGAATATCACAATTATCCAAATCGTAAAATTTGTTCTGGTCGAGTTTTCCCAAACCCGACTGACCCCGCCACCATTCTCCATAAACTAAATTTTTATTATCACTTCTTGCCATTTATTTAAGTTTAGTTATTGCATCCGACCCCTCATCCTTTTCTTCTGAATTTTCACAATGGCCATCCGGTTTATGTTGCCATTGGAACATCCAATCAACGATTCTTTCCATCCAACTTTCTCTATAATGCTTTCCTAATCTTGATGATATTGTTTCGTCCGGATCACCGAGAAATATCGTATTTACGAACTGGTCAATGGATATTAAAATATTTCGGATGTATTTTTTTATCATTGCAATCCATTTATACTTTTTATACTTCCTATCGCCAATCCATTGACAGATTTTATACTAGCTAGTGCTAAACCATTGACAGATTTTATTTCAGAAGCGTAAGTCTTGAAATAATGGTCGTAAGTTTGTGCTGTCCAAGAGGTGCCGTTATTTAATGAGTAAGCATTATTTCCTCCTGTATATGTTTCTCCTGTTAATGTTCCGTCAATTATATAGTAGTTAGGTTGCGAACTTTCTACTGCATCGTCCCTTGATACTAACCAATATTTCGTTGATACGGCGAGCGGACAACGCAATATGACTTCTATCTCTCCGTTAGAAAAAGCATTCCATTGTGCTGGCGTGAATGACTTTGTAGCCAAGACTGTCGATGATGGGAGATTGGAACTATCCGTTCTTATTTCAAAAACTAAATTTCCAGTAGGAGTTCCGATTGTAGTTACCTTTTTGACAATAACTGAATATAAATTAGCCTTTGCAGTAGTAAACGATTGCGCACGAGCAAGTTGAGGAGCGCCACCATCACGTCCTCCAATTTCCATTGTTACCCCTGTTAATGTTGCTGATTGGTCTAATACTGCCATAAATTTAGACGTGAACCATATAATCATCACTTGGATTAAAAAATAACTCATCAGCGGTATTCGCAAATCCAATCACTCTTATGCAAGCGTCAGCCGTAGTTGGTTGAGCAACCACAATCGCCCCAGCCGTTTCGGACATATAAACAGGAGAACCGATAGTCATTGTTGGAAATTGAGCGTCTGCCCTTATCTTTCCGAAAACTAACATCTTCGTTGCGTCCCCATCGGCGTTAGCCGCTAAAACGCATATGCCTAATTTCTTATCATATCCGGCGGATAAATTAGCGTCTACCAGTTCCCATCTTGAATCGGAAGCCTGAAAATAACACAATTGTCCAAAAGCTATTGCAGAACCAGCTATGCCAGCATCTAGTGTTCCACAATACTTTCCATCAGCCGAAAGTGCGTCATCAAATCTGATAGCTGAATTTTCTCCGTGCAGTAATTCACCAGTTAATGTTCCTCCACTTAAAGCAAGATATAACGTATCAAAATAAGTTTTGAGAATAGACTTCACATAAGCCCAAGTCAAAGTCTTTAGCACATTAGACGCTTCTGTATCAATAATCGCCAGTTTATCAGCATCGACCATTGTGGTTTTCGCAGATGAACCGTGAATAGAAGACCCAACATTTCCAGCATCAGTAACATCAGCAGAAGTTTCTATGCCTGCCAATTTAGTTTTTTCAGTAGAAGAATATTGTTTATAAGTAGCACCATCTCCTATATCATCTTGCGTTGCATCTGCTCCTGAAGTAACCAAACCTTTTGCATCGTAAGTTATTTTAGTTTTAGTAGCACCCGATATTCCAGCATTGGCGGTTACTTTAGTCCCAATCGCAGTTTCATATTCATCAAATACTGCAACCGAAGCAATGAGCATAAAACTATCTCCTATTTCCCACTGTTTGGCAGAAGTATTTTCTTGGGCGCGGGTAATTGTAAATTTGTCTTCGTTTCCAGCTCCTGTTTGCCTATAAGCCACGATTATTTCCCTACTTGGGTCGCTACCTGGGGCGGCAAAAGCTGAACCCCAAATAACACCAACGAAAGTATTTCCTGAACCAACCGCAGGGAATAATGAACCATCGCTAGTAGTAACTGTAAATTCAGTTCCAGCTATTAGTAGTTGTGTCGCCAATTCACTTTTAGAAAAATTTTTCTTTTTGTACATATTTTTTTATGCTTCAGGTTTATCAATATTTGACCAAATAGTATTTGGCTTATTTACATTCGTGTAAGTTGGTGCTGATGGCTTATCTGAATCTATCCATAATCTTATTCTCCTGATTAGCGTTATCGTTGATGAAATTGAACTAGATATAACCCTTTTTAGTGTTAATGTTGCTGATACAAAACTTCTAATGGTTCTTTTTAATGTGGAAGTTGCTGAAACATAATTCCTTATCGTCCTCTTGAATGTTTCTGTATCGGTTACATATCCCCAAATAACTCTTTTTAACGTTTCTGTTGTGCTTACAAAATTTCTGACTGTCCGTTCAAGTGTTTCAGTGGTGGATAAGAAATTTCTGATAGTTCTTTTAAGGGCTGACGTGGTAGATACATAACTTTCAATCGCTCTTTTCAATATTACTGAAACAACAACACTCAAAAATGACGCTCCACTGTCTCCTATTTGTGCATTTCCTATTGAGTGATTTCCTATTATATATTTATTTGAAGCTTGCTTCCCTTTGATAAATTTTCAAACATCCATAAAGGTTGCAAATTCCTATAATTACAAGTTAATTTTTTACATATCCTATGCCTCCGTTTCTCCTTTTATAGCAACAGTAACCGCATCATTGACGGCGGCCGCACCTGCAGTTATATCCCATTTTACCCAAATTCCTTTTGAAGCACCTGGTGCTATGTCGCCTATTGATAACGCATTTCCTATTCCATCGGCGGTACTGAAAGTAACTGCTGGGTCTGGTGCAGTATCTTCATTGGCGATTGTATCCATTGGGCTTCCATCTTCCAGTGCCAAACCGATTTTTACTTCTGTGCTTCCACTCGGCGTATTGGAACTGATATAAATTACAACGCTTTTATAGGTTAAGGTAGCGTGGGTGTTTTTAATAAAAAACCCACGATACTTTATTGAGCCAGCATCAGCTTCAGAAGCGGGTGCTAATGCGAATAGGTTGTTCAGCGTATTATCGACTACTTCTGTTGAACTTATTACGCCTCCTAAAGAAGCCGCTGGATTGCTATTTCCAGCACCACCAGAAAGGTATTTTTTTACATCACTTGCTACGATTGCCATATTTTTTGTTTAAATTATTTATAACTCGGATAACTAACTGTAACCCTCTTATTTCCTTTGAACTGATTTTTGTAAAAATCATCAAACTTATTTTGCATACCCCCTTTTCCTACTAGGAATCTTTCATACTGAACTTTCTGATGCTTGTCGGCGTGCATAATATATTCCAACTCTGCCAAATCATAGGCCAGAATACCTTGTAGGTTTTCTTCTATCTCCGATGGTGCGGTGTCAGCTGTAAAATCGGCTTGTCTCTTTTCGTATTCGATATATATTCCATTTGTTATATTTCCTGATGTGTTTTTTACTGGCCTGATTCGGAAGGAATTACGAAAGAAATCAACCCTTGGGTTTTCGGTCGAAAAAATATCATCAATATCTTCATCTTTATATTCAGTCAGCACATTTTCAGCCTGGTCATAAACCCTAGCCTTTTTCCAAGTGATTCCATCAAAAGAAACTTCCAATCTTACTGGTCGGAGCAAATTGCTAGGGAAAGCGTATTCGCCATTGTATCCATTATTCCCCGAAGACAATCCGACTGTAGAAATAAGGTCGGTAGTCGCCTTTTGCATTGTGGCGTTTTTGTCCACTGCCAGTTTTATAATATCCAACACTCGAAGTCCATAAAGAGTATTCAGACGTTCCAAAATTTTAGTAGCGTTGGCATCCAAAAAATTTCCAGAATTGGTGTTGGAAAGGATATATGCGTTTTCAATTATTTTTGAGCCTATCATAAGTAAGTCTTTATAAATTTATTAACCGCCTTTTCCCAAGTGTAATCTTTAGGGTCAGCGTCTTCAGGAAAATTATTGCCCATATCGTGAGTATGGATTATGCACCCACTAGCCTTGGCTTCCAGTATTGGCAGACAAAATCCTTCTGATAGTGAATGTTTATAAAAATGCTTTGCTCGCTGATATATCTTTGGTATTTCTTCTATCGGTGGGTTGGTTATTGTTTCTATCCCAGGAATATTTTTTGTTTCCCTTCCCAACCAGACTATTCTTTTATGGCCATCTTTTTTTGCTTCATTTATGGAGTGCTGGACATTCTTGTTAAATTCTGGTGTGCCTTCTACCAATGCGTCAATGTCCCTTTCCAGCCCGTGATTAACAAAAAATCTTTCGTGTATCCCATTAGGTATTATCGTTCCTTGTCGCTCTGTCCATCCCAAGGCATAGGAAGAAACAGCCATCATTTCCCAATTCTTCCTATGCCTGATTTCGATGCATTTTTGTTTTAAACTTCCATCATAAAAATGTATATCTTTTCCTTGAATAAACTGCACTTTCCTTCCTTTGTAATTTTCCAGTTTAGGAACTTGCATCCACCAGTTTGCGACAATCAAATCTTCATCTGTAAAATTAGCTAGTTCTTCAATCGGTTTGGGCGTAATATCGTAAAAATCCCTTAATCTGTTGTCTTTTGAATAATTGGCGTAAATATCGGCTTCATATCCCAACTTGCGTAGCCTTGAAACATATTCATAGTTGGTAATCAGGCCACCACATACTATTATTCCATCATTTACGAATGCGATTCGCATATTCTTTTTGCTTCCATTTCTCTTGTTAAATTAGGTTGTCTTGTAACCCTATATCTTTTGCGTAACTGCTCATATCCAGCCGTCATTTGGCTATCCAATAAATCAATCCTTGATTTACCGTGCTTTCTATATTTAAATAACGGTTCTCTTATATGTTTAAATTTAAATCCCTTATCATAAACTCTGTTCCAAAATCCCCAATCTTCAAAAATCTCACTGTTATCAAATCCACCAACTTGTTCAAAAACTCGTCTATCTATCAAGGCACAAGTGGAAGGTATGGGCTGGCATTCTTTCATTTTTTCAGTTTCTGGTTGCCCAACAACACCAACAGCATTTCCAATAAATTGCATATCTGTATAAACCACTTGAACATCTCCTTTCATTTCCTCCAGTGTTTTTTCAATGTAAGTTGGCTCTATTTCATCGTCAGCGTCTAGAAATAAAAGATAATCTCCCGTTGCATTGACTGACCCGGCATTTCTTACGTGGGCTACCCCACTGTTTTGTATATAAATTTTTTTAACATCATATTTTTCGATGACTTCTCTCGAATTGTCGTGGCTTCCATCATCAACAACGATAATTTCGTGGACAGGTGCGTATTGGTTAAGAACCGATTGAATAGCTAGCCCGACAAATTGTGCGTATTGGAAATTGGGAATTATCACTGACACTTTTGGGAATAGAATTTGTGGAATTTCAAATGGTACTTCCACTGGTTGCAAATCATATAACCCACTAACCCACTGATTTTGCCTTGTCAAGGTGCCTATTTTCTGTTCGTTCCAATCTTTGTGATGGATAGCGTTATATCTATGCCACTTCTGGTATTCATAGTTATATCCCCTAGTTCTAGCCAAATGATAAAATTTCACTGGTAGAATTGGCTGTAGTGGATTTTCAAAACTCTTATCTTGAGCATTATCGTATTCAAGAAATGGACGATAAGTATAAAAATCTTTCTTCACTTTGGTCATATCATTTGGCAACATTCCATCATATCTATCGACCGCATCACGTCTATAAAGTCTATCTGGATAATGTTCAAAGTTAGCTTGTTCGTATCCATATCGCCAGCTTAACTGATGGTAACCAACCCTGAAACTCAATGTTTTTTTAGCTTTTCTTACTTCCTCAACAATCCTTTCGCAGGCTTCTTGGGGATACCATTCATCAGCGTCAATTTGCCAAATCCAATCTTGGGTCGCTTGGTCTAAACTAAACTGTCTTAATTCGCCTTGATTATCAGTTTCAGGATAACCAAATATTTTTATCTTGGGGTTGTTAAGGTTCTCTACTATTTCCTTTGTCTTATCTTGTGAGGCATTATCTACAAAGATAATTTCTTCAACATAAGGCAATACTCTCGCTATGCACCCCTCGATAAATTGGGCTTCATTTTTGGCGACTATCAACGCACTAATCATTGTCTTAAAAATAAATTGTTACTTTGCCAGCCATACACACACTGTCTTGTGTCCACCTCGATTTCCTATTTCTTTCTTGACTAATTTAAATTCTGGATAGTTCATTTCTTTAGCTAATCTATTATCATAAAAATTCATAAAGGTGTTTTCAGTGAAATATCTTGTGTGTTCGATACATTCATAGGCCGCATCAGAATCTTTGTGGGGAACTTCGATATAAGCAACTCCACTAGGTTTTAGAACTCTCAATATTTCTTTCATCACGAAGATAAAATCCTCATTCAGTTGGATATGTTCCATAACGTGTTCGCAGTTTATCTCATCGAATTGGTTGTCTTCGCAAGGTATTCCTTTTCTAATGTCGCAAACAATGTCTGGATTGAATGCAGGTAAAATATCTATCCCAATAACTCCATCCTGATGCTTGAATCCTTCGCCCACTCCGATTATTAGTTTCATAATGTTTTCAAATATTCTTCCCACTTATGAGTGTATAAATGCTCCCTCAATATTCTCGCTTTTGATTTTTCCATATAGGGTATTCGTTCATCAGGATTGGCAGAAAAATAATCAATCATCCATTTGAAATGCTCCTTGTCTTTAGCATAAGGCACTTCATCTTCAGAAAAAAATTCTTTGACTATTGGCGTATTGTCCGAAATGGCGAATCCTCCAGCCAGTATGGTGTTGAAAATCCTGTCATTTATCATCTCTCCTGGAATGCCCTGAAACTCCGTTACTATGTTTTTTTGAAAATCTCCGTGAAGATTAGGACAAGCTATGGCTGAACGATAATAGTTTTTGGCCTGTTCGTGTGGGCAAGCAATCCTTGTTACTTCGGAATAATCTAGCCAATCTTTTTTTCGTTCTGAATGGTCAGTGCCTATAAACAAAACTCTTGGTGCTTCAATATTTTCTCCATTAAGATTGCATAGGCATCCATTATGGGGTAGATAGTGTATCTTCTTTCCAAGTTGCTGTTCCGCCCACTGGACACATTCGCCTTTCCATTGCGTTATATAATAATCCGCATTGATTGTCTGAATATCAGGCATAAGAAACTTACTATCTGGCTTAAAATGACCCAACCAACATATCTTCTTTGCTTTTGTATTTTTTAAATGTGCTATAGCTCTTGTCCACTCGCTTTGGAATATCACGAAATCTGCATCTTCTGGTATAACTTGGTATAGGCTCAAAAGTCCAGTCTGATGTCCTAATTCCTCCAATGCGTGCAAATGATGGTCTATAACCAATGAACCGCCATTATTATCTTTTAAATCTCTATTGATTACTATTCCGTAAAACTTCATATCAGCTCTTTTATTTCTTCTATTGAAAATTGTTCTACTTGATTGGAAAATACTTTACCATCCATTGTTTCGTGCATATTCTCCCCTCCTCTATTGCCAATAACTTCCATTTCCACCCTGCCATATTTTTGCATCATCGCTTCCATCAAATCGCCCATCCGCATCGCTTTCATTTCCGGAACATAAGGCTTGGCATCCTTGGCGTTTTCAATGCAATCAAATATCAAATCCACTGCTTGTTCACGTGTCCAGAAGAACCTAGTCATATTCGGTTCGGTTATCATAACCTTTTCGCCCTTCAACATCTTTTCTTTCCACTTGCATAAAACCGAGCCGGTTGAGTAAAGAACGTTTCCATATCTGACCACTCGATATTTAGTCTTTGGGTTGCAATAGGCCATCTGCTCCATCAACTTTTCGCCTAGAAACTTTGTCGCTCCATACACTCCTGAAACTTGTGCCGCCTTGTCGGTAGAAATCATCACAAACGATTTCGGGATATTTATAAAACTTTCTGCAAGCAAATTTATAGTCCCATTGATATTTGTCTGAATTGCCTCATAAGGCTGTCTTTCGGCTATATCAACGTGCTTGATTGCCGCTAGATGATAAACTTCCATAATCCCAATCATCGCCTGTTTCGCCACCCATTTATCAGCAATATCGCCAGTCAAAATTTCAATATGAGGGAACTTCTGCTTCAATGACACTAGCTTTCCTTCATTCCTTGCGACAACTCTTATTTCTCCTTTTAACCTTGGGATAAGGGCTTCCGCTAGAAAACCCGTTCCACCTGTAATCAGTTTCATAGGGTTTTATAGAATAATTGCCACTTCATATCTCTATTCACATCGTATTTTTCCAACACCTCTTTCAATGCATTCTTGTGCAGTTCTTTCCTTAATGCTGGATTTTCAATCAGGTTAGATAGGTGCTTTATCCATAAGCCAGGAGTATCAGCCAATAATCCAGTCTTTCCGTGAATTATGGAATGCTCATATGGATAAACTTTAGAAGCCACCACACACGCACCAGCCAACGTTGATTCAAACCACTTGATGTTCGACTTGCATTTGTTGAAATCGTTATCAGCCAGTGGGCAAATGGAAATGTCTATACCGGCTTCAGTGAACACCCTTGGATATTCGTAAAATGGAACTCCCTTGATATTAATTGTCGGAAACTTGAACATATCGTGTTCTTTCCCAAAAATGACAATTTCAATATCATCCTTGTATTCTTCGTAAATCTTTTCCAAGGCAGTAGAAACTACAGGAATATCGGGAAAATGAGTTGGCGACCATACCCAGCCAATCCTTAATTTTTTGTGCTTCTTGCGTTTATGATTCCATTCATTAGGGTCAATGAGATTCGGGAGAACAACAATGTTCTGATTCAGTGGAAGTAATGCCTGTTTCAATGGTTCAGTCGCAACAGTTACCCAATCAGCACATTCTACCAATCCAGTATTAACAGCCACGAATGTATCCCAACCTTCAGCTTGCCTGACAATATTTCCAACAGGAACTTGCCAGATATTATCGTCAATATCCATCACTAACTTTGCATCAATGGCCTTTCGCATAGACACAAGCACATTAGCAGTGTGAGGGTCTTTCAGATACTTGATATTCCAAATCGGGGCTATCTTTTTGAACCTTTTGGCCAATTCTCCAATTTGGATTTTTTCGTTCTTTCTCAATAGAGTTTTCCTAAACACTGCAAAGTTTTTCAATGGACGGGTCATTCGATAATTCCAAACTGCTGATTCTTTCGGTCTGATACAAAGGATTTTCATTTGGTTTCTTTCACAATAAATCTATTAAACGCTTTGATATTCACTAGTGTTATTTTGCCCTTCTTCTCAATCATTTTATTTTTGTTATTGAAAACTAGAATAAAATGTTTCGGTATTTGATAACCACTAGCCAATCCCTTGTATAGCTTCGTTATTTCTTTTTCAAATTCAATCCCCTTGTTCTTTCCAGCAATGTAGAAAAGAATGAATGAACCAAATAGGCTTACCTTTTCTGTTCTTTTTGCATCTTGTAAAAGAGCTTTCAAATTATCAATTCTTTTAACCTTCTTTTCGTTTCGTATATTCATAATTGCTTTCACGCCTTGGGGCTATCCGGCGTGAACTGGAAGCCCCAGGAACAATTAAAACTTAATTTAATGTTTAAAGTTATTCAGTTTTAAGATAGCTAGGCTACTGTTACCTGTAGGTCAAGGAATCTTTCGCCCCTTCGAGTGAAGGTTTTAAGACCAAACACTTCCAATCCTTTGACAATCTTTCCGAATTTATACGGGTCGTTGTCAATCTGAATGGTAGGTTCAATCTGCATAGCCAACGCAATTTGCTTGGCAAGACCGAAGTAACAATGCTTTCTACTACTGGTTGTGGTGTCTATGTTTTCAGAGACATAAATCTTCACACCCATATAATCCCCAGCATAACCATTTTTGAACGCGGCATCCGCAACATTGAATCCGGAAGTAGTGGCTTTTTCTTCAATAACAGCGGCCACATCGGAATCAACAACAGCTACCAAGTTGCCCAGCAGTTTCTTTCCACCGAGTTTCTTTCGCAACTTTCCTTTCGCTCTAGCAAACATTGTCGCCACATTGGAAGTAGTAAGAGCGATAGCACTTCCACTTGACCCAGCCATTCCGCTGTCGCCAGCGTCAAATGTGTCATAGGCGTTCAGAACTTCGGCATAAGCCAATGTTTCAACCTTTTGAGCCAAAGCATCGGTCAGTTCCCTAATTCCGGCTTCCATCGCAGAATACAGATTCTGCTTCTTATCGACCATATCGAGATAGAAGGACGATTCCCATTGCTGGTCAACATCCAAATATTCATCGGTCGAATCAAGAGCCTGAACTGTTACATCAGTACCCTTGACATATGCTGTCGTTGTCAGCGAACCGAACATTGGGAAATGAACTCTAGAACCTGCAGACAGATTTTTCTTGAAACGCAGGTCGCAAACTTCCTTGGCAGAAAGTTCCTTCATTATGTTTTCCTGAATTGCATCAGCCCAATTTTGCGGATTTAACGCGGCAACATCATTCGTGTATGTTCCCATTTAAATGTGCTAGTCAACATCGGCTCTTTCCTTTTCGGCTTGTTTTCTAATCCATTCCGACTTTTGGGAAGGGGTTAGTTTCTCTACGTCTTCAGCTTTCACTTTAGACAAATCAACTTTTGAGGAAGAACCAGTGTCGCTAGACGGTTTAGCGATTTTATTTTTGGTTTCTTCTTCAATTCTTTTAGCCTCTGCTTTTGCTTTGGCTTCGCCCTTGAAGTAATTGGATGATTCGTAAAGGTCAAATGGGTCTTTATTCAAGGCTTTCGCCTCTTTCTCGACCTCATCCCACACTTCCTTGGCTTCAGGAAATCTATCGAAGTAAAGACGTTTCATAACCGGACTTGTTCCTGTTGAGGGAACGGTAGTTGGTTCTTCAGTCTTTTTTTCCTCTTGTTTATCCGAAGGTTCAGGCTTCTTCTTCCCTTTTTCAGAAAAGAATTTAGCCACGCCCTTTTTAACTCTGGCGTTTTCCCTTTCAAGTCTTTCGACTTTTTGTTCCAATGATTCATCATCGGAAGGTTCTTCGGTCTTCAAGAGTTCTTCAAGCTCCTGGTCGTCTTTAGTTCCTTCTTCCGAGCCAGGGGTAGATTTTACATCTTCCTCGTTCGGGGTAGGTGTTGTTTCAGACATATTTGTGAATTAAAGAATTATATTTGCCTTCGACTAAAGGCAAAACTTAATCCTCTAAAGTAAATCGTTCAGCATCTTTTGAAGTTGCTTCTTGGCCATAATCGCTTGAACAACCAAATCAGCCACTTCTTCTTTCTTGCCCAAATCTATTCCCAACTTTTCTATGCGGCTCAAACTATCGAGTTCCATCAGGTATTTTTGGATTATTTCTTCAACAACATACTTTTGGAATGCCTGATTGTCTTTCAATGATTCCAAAAACATTAACCTAACCTTATTTATCTTCTCTTTGGCTTTGGTCTCCTTTTTCTCTTGAGCGTGTTTTTTCTTGTCGTATTTTACTTGTTTCATATCGCTGGGATTGGAGCATTCATTGCTTGAGCATCGTTTTGCGTCTTCAACATCTGTTGCATCATATTTTGTCTCATTGCCTCTGCTTCCATCGCTTTCTGTTCAGGCGTTTTATCGTATTGCCTTGGGTTTTCATTCAACAGGTCAAGGATAGTATCTTCAACAGCTTCCTTGTTTTTTGTAGAGTTCGGGTCATTCTTGATTCCGACTAGGGTTTCAACCTTGGACTTCTTATCAAACGATTCATTGGTTACATAGAACTCGATGAATGAATCAACACCCTTTAGCATTTCTTTCTTCAGGTCAGGGAATCGCATATCATCCATCTTGGCCAGTTGAGCCATCACTTGTTCACGCACTTGTCCATATTTTTCTTCAGTTGGGTACATTCCAGTTGCTTCTTTCATATCGGAAGCCCACTTGTTCATCGCATTATCAACAAGGAAATTGTCCACCTCGACTAATTGTCGTGGGTCTCCGATGATAGCGTTAAATTCTTGCTCATCCAGTTCATTCAAAATATCCTCGAAGTATCCATTCTGAAACAGCCCCACAATAAAGTGGTGCATTCGTTCACGAACAAAGTCATAGGTAGTCTGTTGCGTTTGAGCATTGATAGACGCTTGGGTAGCAGAAGTAGAAGCTGGCATTTCTTCGCCAGTTCCTTGGGCGGTAACTCCTAATGTCAATCGCATCAATTCGTATAGCTTGTCAACGTTGGCGATATATTCGGCCGTCTTGGTATCAACAACAAGTCTTTGGAAATCCTCATCTTGTGCCAAACTGATAACGGCGTGGGTATCCAAATTGCTGATGTATTCTTGGGTCAATGAATTGGATTTTTCCCCAGCCTTATGAACGAATATTCCTTTCAAATCAAGAATATCCTTTTTGCGTTTGTTGTTGGTGTATTCGTTATAGTGTTCTGAAAGTCCGGACAATAGTTCAGCACATCCGAAAGCCAACCATCGGCCAGGTGCATCAAAGAAGTCGGCTTGTTCATATGGGTACATTTCTTCAACATCGCCTAACTTTATGGACATTCTCTTTGACTGCCTCTTGCGTTTGTATGGAGTTTTGAACCTATCCAACTCAACTTTAGGTTGCCAATCATTAGGCTTCTCGTTCTTTTTCCAATCAACTATTTCGTTATCCAAATACTTTATGCACACTTTGTGGACATCGGTTAATTTCTCCTCCAAAGTATCTTGTGTCCACCATTCAAATATTCTGAATTTTGTTTCTCCTTCTTCTTGCATCTTCTTCCAAAGGGCTTCAATATCTTCCCAAGCACCTTTCCAATCATCTTTATAAGACTGCATCTTTTCCCAAGAGTAATAACAGGCTTCGGCGTGGTCTCTCTCTTGTGGGTCTTTGATTGTGGCGTTAGTGGTGTAGTTTCTTAAATCAACTGTTTCGACCTTGCCATCAACACGCTTGGTCATAGAACTTCCAAACCAACACACATCGCCCAATACTTTATCAACGTATTTACCAAAAAAAGTCCTACCCAAGTGGGTATGGACTGCCATTTTAAATAAAGATAATACTCTTATTCCTCGTCCGTTCAAACTTCGGATGTTTAAATCTTTCAGGTCAATATCAGAAGCCATTATGATAGTCCGATAAATAACCCATATCATCCGATAAAATATTCTTGTGAATCCACTGTCTTCTGTTTCTCCATTCTCAAACTTGGCGTTGTAAAGTCTATATGATTCCTCGATTACATCACGAAGATTATATGAAACGCCACCTCCAACCTCGATGGTCATATCTTCGTTGTTCTCTAGGAAAGTTTGAAAGTCTTTTGGTGTTTTCATCTAAATGATGTTAATTTTGCTTGTTGTATTGGTTTCGCTACTGGTATTGGCGTTTCTTCAGGAGTAGTTGCCCAACCTCGAAGCATATCAGCACAATGGCTTGACCAATCGTGCTTCGGACTTTTTCGGAAGACTTTATTTTCTTCGTCATAGTCCTTATGGTAATTTTTTAATGCTTTCAATGCTCTGTCGCATCTTGTTTTATCTATATAAAGCGTTTGTAGTCTGCCTCTTACCGCTTGGATTCCATCTTCAATCGGTAGCATCGGAACGGCTGATTTGAGTGTTCCATCTTTTTTCTTGATGGTTTCAAATGTTATTCCTAAATCCTTGGCGGTTTCCAACCTCGACCTACCAGTTCCTAATTCTCGAACAACTATATCGTGAGGTGCGTAATGTTTACCAAAAATATAATTCTTCTTTCCGAGTTCTTGAATATAATATGTTAATCCTTCTCCACTTTCTTCCAGGTAATCAAAGAATCTCCATTGCAATCCGTGCTTCTGAAAAAATCCTACTGATGTTGAATCATCTATTCCCAAGTCCCACCAGGTATGAACCAATAAATTTGGGTCATATGGAACATCGGTAATCTTTCCATCCTTTTCCATCTGCTCAACAATCTTTCCATAGAAACTTCCAACCAACGCCGCTGAAAAACTGTTGTAGTATTCCTGCTGGAATATTCCATCATCTCCGTTCTTGGCTATAATCTCTTTTCTTTCCTGCTCCAACACTTCCGTCTTAATCGCTCCTGTATCATCGACAGTCAGGTTTGAAACAAACCAATGTTCAGGGTCAGTCAGTGCGTAATCCAGTAATTCCTTGGCGTGATTTTCGCCTCTTGGCGTGAAATTGAATATCGCCCATCCTTCGTTCTCCGCTAGAATTGGTCTAATATAGTCCCAAGCTCTAGGGTCTTGCAATGAATATTCTGAAAATATAACCCCTCTTGGATTTGTTCCAACTATCGTATCAATGTTGTCCGAACCGACTACTTGAAACGTGCTACCGTTTTTAAATTCAATGAACATTTCATTCCCAACTGTTCTCAATCTTGTTTCCTTTGGCAGATGGTCAAGAAATCTCATTCCTTGCTTATCTGCTCCATTCCACAAAATCTTTTTTCCTTGGTTGTATGTTGGGAATATATAAAAATATGCTCCTACTGTCTCATAAACTTCTCTAGCGATTATGTTAATGTCTGTCTTTTCCTTTCCTGCTCGTCTATGCCAAACTTGAATTATCCTTTTATACCCTTCATCAATCTTGTCGAAAATTACCTGTTGGTAAGTTCTGGCTTCGTATTTATGGGGTATCGTTATTTCCATTTTTGCGAATTACATTAACTATCAATGGATTTTCTTTATCTCCTGTGAGTTGAGTTTGGTTCTGGTCTTTCCAGTTGTAATTATTCTTTAGGTTAAAAATCACTCCTGCTACATTATTTCCAAACAAGCATTCTTCGGCGTGATTCTCGCATTTTTGCTTGGCCTTTTTTAGGGTGTTACTAAATTCGTCTTTTTCTTCATACTCGCACAATACTTTTCTACTTGTGTCAAGAGCTAAAGCTAGTCCTGTAACAGTAAATGGTTTTATCTGAACCTTCTTCTTTACTGGCTTTTTTTTAAATTTACCTGTTGTATCGAATGTCCTATTTCCATCCTCATCCCTATCATCTTCATCAAACCATTTATCTTCAAAGCAACTATCAAAGTACTCGTCTATCTTTTTTTGTAATTCTTCGACTGTTTTGAATTTGAGTGGCCTTCCGACATTACTTTCATTTTCTTCAGGCAATTTTGAATCTTCAGTTGGTGTAACTGGCTCTTGGTTAGTATTTGTTTCTTGGGAAGTTTCATTTTCCACTATTTTTTGAAATGCTTTAACTGTATCTTTTTAATAGGGAATGGTTCTTTGGCCTTCTTGCACTTCTTGATGAAATCCCTTTCCTTATAATTTGGTCTGCCTATTTTTAAAACTATTTCGATACTATTGTTCCTTTTATCAATTTTGCCTTTATAAACCCTTCTTGTGGCGGTTATGACTGATTTTTCGCTTAAATACTTGGTGGCCTGTCTAGCCTCCGTGTTTATGAGTAGTTCGACTGTTTTTCCAATGTCGTTTTTCATAATTCCACCTCCTTTTCCAAAAATACCCTTCTTTTAACTTCTCCTTTTTCTATGCGTCTGATTGCTTTTGCTATTTCCTCGACCTCAAACTTCATTTCGTGCCATAAATATCTTTCTTCCTCTGAATTGAATGGAAGAAGTAGCCGCATTGCCTTTTCTTTTTCCCTCATTCTGGATTCTAATTGCGTTTTGTTCATCAGGCGGATTTGAATAGATACGAGTGGAAAAAATATCGCATATAGCGTATCCGCCTTTCGCTAGTTGGGTTGCATTCAACTACGCCTGAAAAACAAAAAAGACACCAAACATTTAAGTTGGCGTCTCGTACGGTTTGAGACTATTTGATTACTTTAAGTCTAGCATACTTTTAGTTTTCTGTCAAATTTACCTCCGTAACCACATCGCAATTTTTACAAATCAACCCATCCTTAACATAAACAACTAATTTGCCTTTAAACCCTGACTCTTTTAATTGCATAATCGTCTCAAGTATTTTATCTAATTCTTTATCTTGTGGGTCTATCATATTTGTATTTTTATATCACTCTTTTTCATTATTACCGCCATTTTTAATTTCCTTATGCAAGCCGTATGATATGGCTTTGGCTTCTCCAAATCATCAGCAATAATGTAAAATTTGATTACGCCATTGGATTTGCCACACCATCGACACTTCTCTTTTTTTGGTCTTTGCATACACATATTATTTCTTTAAAGGGAAATTGAAAGGATAAACACGCTTCGTTTGAGAACCTTCAGCAATGGTGCAGTTCTCCTTCAAATAAACTAGGCCTCTCCATAGCCCGCCCCACTTTAAGAGCGTTTCCTTTCAACAACCCTCTAAAGAAACAAGTTCGTGGTACTCCTTTTCGTAATCAATTCTCTTTCTAGTGATAGCTATTTCTCTCAAATAATCCATCTTGCCAGGATATAAATTATTTAATTTTTCTTTCATCAAATCCGTTCCTGAACCGTGAAAACTTATCTTTCCAAATCTATGACAGTGGACGCATAAACTTATTATGTTGCAGTCCTGATTGGCCATTTGAGGATAAGCACCGACTGTCAGTAAATGATGTGCGTCAATTTTACAATAAGATTTTCCACAAATTTCGCAATAAGGAAAGTTTAATCGGTGTTGTCTTTTGGCTTCTTCACTTCCTTTATCCCGCCAATATGTTTTTCCTTTTACTTTTGGTGTTTTCTTTTTCATAATAGTTTCTTTTGTTTTTCTATTGGATTGATTGCGTATTCCAGTATTTGTTTTCCAATTTCGGGTTCTACGCAGTTTCTTAATGCTAGTCTTTTGTCGATGCCATTGTAATCTTTTAAACTCAAACCTTTTCGCTTTTCCAAAACATCAATCGTTCCATTATGTTCCCTACAACCATTGCTTATGTCTGGTACATAAAAGTTCATCCAAAATAAATGACTGCCTATTTGTTGTGCTGGAATCAATGGTTTATACCAAGGCAATACATTTTCCACCACATACTTTCCTTTGAAATATCCTTGTAAGAATATAATTTCCTCATATAGCTTCATATTCGGGAAAATCGGTTTGTGAACGCCTTTTTCTTTCCCATATTCTGAACAGGCTATAGCATATCTAGCCCTTGAATGAGTCGGACAAGGTGGAGAACTCCAAATGAAATCAAATTCTTCATAATGTTCTAAAAGGTACTTGTGAGCATCGGCGACAATCACTTTGTCGTTTGGGAAGAAATCAGCATATATCTTTGCAATTTCAGCCTTGTTTTCAATGGCTGTAATTTGATGCTCATTTCCCCACATTTTACGATTCCCACCGATTCCACAATACAAATTCAAAATTTTCATTTTTTTCTTAATATTTCTTCGTTTTCTTTTGCCATTTGGTCTCTATTTTCTTTTTTTTCACAAAACTTACAATAAACCTTACATTTCCCACTAGCATCCCCGCCAAACTTTTCCCCACAAAACAAACATAGACAGACGGTTTTCAGTGGCTTATCGTCTTTATTTATCCTAAAAACAGTATTGTTTTTGATGGCGTAATTTGACGTTCCTTCGACACGCCTAACGTTGTTGGCAGATTTCTCTTGCATAAAAATTGACTAAATTTATTGCTCTTGTTAGGTCTATCCTCTTTTTTTCGATTGAATCGAAGTGTCTTTTTTCCAGTTTTTCGTCCAGGCATTTTATGCAGATATGCCCGACATTATCCATAACATCCGCTTCTTTTTTGCATTTGTAGCAAATCATATATTTTATTTAATTATTATTTACTTGCATCAATCTTTTTTCGGCGGTAGATAGTAATTCCCTACTGGCCTTGCATTCATCTTCGCCTTTGCCTGAAAGAAAATTTTTCAGTCCACCGATTATTCCTTTTAACGCTGTTTCTCGGCTAGTATTGAGTAGCCCTCCAAATCCCATTCCTGGCACTTCCTTAAATCTATTGGTTACTGGCGGTCTTTTATCAGGATAGGCTTCATAGTATTTGGAGATGGTCAAAATATCGCAGATATTATTTACTTTCACTGGACTTCCATCAATCATAATGATTTCATCAGCTCTTTTATCCAGCAATTCATTCTGTTTTTCAGCAGTTAATAAATAATGGATTTTTGAATATGTGATTATTGCGTGGGTATAGTTCATAAATTTATAATCATCTTTTTAGCGTCTTCAAATGAAATTATTTCCCCATAAAGTTTTCCACTTAATTCTTCAGCATTTCTGGTCAAAGTGAATGCGGCCTTAACCAAATCATTTCTTCTGACCGCCTCATATTGGTTGTGGTAGGCTTCAGCTTCTTGCTTCAGTCTGAAATTTTTGCTTTTGAAATATTTATCCCACCAATTTTCTACTCCTTCTTTTTCCTGTTGAAATACGTGCGTTATTTCGTGGGCAACCAAATCATAGGGCAGTTCTCTATCGAAATAGATTGTGTCGCCATACGTGAATATCGTGGTTTCGCTGATTGGGAATTTCTTTTTGGCCTTTTTAAATAATGGAAAGTTTTTTTGCTCATCCATATAAATTTTCATTCTTTCCGGCTCATCTTTGCACTGTCCGCAATAAGCTGAACCATCACGTCTCAACCTAAAACAGTTTTTGCACATCCCCACCGCATTTTGAATTTTTAGTTCCGTTTTCATTTATTTTGTGTTAATTCTCTTAATGTTTTCCCTTTTTTAGTTTCCCTATTTCTATAATCCACCACTGTTTCTTTTCTGAAGCATACGCTAGGTTTCCAGTTGCAGAATTTTCCATAATCTCCAGCGAACCAAATTATTACTTCAGTGGCTAAATCCATATCCTTTTTGCATTTATTCCAAAAAAGTTTTATTTGGGCGTTCAGTCTTGAATTTTCCTTGGTGTAGTCGGTTACATCATCATCTTCAGCGAAATATGTTTTGTCGTGTACCTCATTGACTGCCTTTTTGAATATTGGAATCAGATTGTCCCTAATAATAAAATCCAACTGATTTTCAGTTAATGTGGTTTCAATTGGTTCTTTTCCTAATCTTTCCCTATATTGATTAACAAAATATTTTTTATTTTTCATAGTTTCTTTATTGTCTAATATAACCTTACCTAAACTAACCTTACCTAACCTACGGGGCGGTTTCGTTGCATTTTCGTTAACGAGTTCTGTATAAGCCCCATTTTCCTTGATTTTAAGCCTTTTTTTTTCCTCTATATAAGCAGTCTCCTTATACCAGTCTTTTCTGATAAGATTATTGATTCTCCAGTGCTTTATGACGATTACGCCATTTTCAAAAATCAATATAAATCTTTTGGCGATAAGAAGTTTTAAATCATCTTCATTTCCACCAGCCATTCGCATTATCTTTTTGGGGTTTCCTACAAATCCATCATCGTCAGCCCTCATTCCTAGGTGGAAATAAAGAGATTGTGCTGAAACTGGCATATCAAGAAAAGCATCGCTATCTATTATCTGTGGACTAAACATTCTTCTTTGAGCCATAAAATTTTAATCTAAATATTTTGCTTCGCTTCAAGGGCATTTACAACACTTGATGTCTTGATTGCTCCAATCAACTTATCCAAGCCTTTCAAAATATACATAATCTTTAATTCCTTTTTCCCGTCTTCCTCTTTCAACCAACGCATTTCAACCGCTTTATCTGAAAGCGGTTTATCTCCTAAATATTTGCAATTCCAAAATTCAGCTTTTTTGAGCTTTAAATCTTTGTAATCATCCGTCAATGACGAATAGACAGTGGCTAATTCAATATGAAGTTCAGCAAGCCGATGAGGATTGTTTTTAGCAATAAATACTTCTTGAGCGTAAGTTGATAGATTTTTTTGTGTTGTTCCCTCCATTTGATTAGTTTTATTTTTTACTCCTTGATTATTCTTTTTCCCCAACGTGCAGGTTTTGGTCTTCTAGGACACTGGCTTGGGCTTGTTCCAAACTTTCAGCCTCTACCTCCCAAGTCTCTACTTCGCCATTGTCGTGAAACTTGGTGGCTATATATTTCTTTTCCGGCATTTCCCCTTCGTCTTCCTTGGTTCTGCATTCCTGGCACATCATATAGCCATTTTCATTAGGTATGCAGTCGGTTTCTTCCTGGCAATATTTGCAAGTTGTCAAAGTTGTGTCGCTCATATTTTTATTTTATAAAGTTAAGGTATCAATAATTTTCCACAAAGCTAGCGTCTTGCCATCAATTTTCTCCACTCGATAATTCCCTGATTTTATTGACGTTTCATCAATGCCATTCTCTTTAAGCCAGTCTTGATATTTTTTATTTTTCTCGGTCTTTATCTGCTCCTCTTTTTTCAGACGCTCTTTTTCTTTCGCCTCTAATTCCAACCTGTCCTTTTCTTCTTTGGCAACCCGTTCCTTTTCTTCCTGTTCTCTTTTGATTCGGTTTATTTCTTCCTGTTTTTCTCTTTCAGCTTTTTTGATGGCTTCAATCTTTTCTTCTTCCTTTTTCTTTAGTTCTTCCTCTTTTTTCCTTTCAGCTTCTTTTTTTTCCTTTTCAACCCTTTCCGCTTCCTCTTTCTTTTCTCTTTCGGCCTTTGCTTCGGCTTCCTTCTTGGCTTTTTCGGCCGCTTCAGTTTTGGCCTTTTCCAATTCTTCGGCTCGTCTTTTAGCATCTTCTTCCTCTTTTCGCTTCCTTTCTTGTTCTTCCAAGAACGTCATTTTTCGTTCATTGTAGGTTTCTGAAAATTCCTTCTCATCCATTGAAAGCAAAATGTCATCATCAACTTTAAGGCCAATTTCTTCAAGCATTTTTACGCGGCTTGGCAATAATACACGTCTTTCCTCTTTCTTTTTTTCCTCATCTATTTTGTCTCTCTCAAATTTCAAAGCGTCCTCAACCGGAACTATTACCGCCAACAATTCTTTCTCTTGTCTGATTACTTCTTTCTGATAAGCCAATGCTTCTTCACGCTCTTTTTTTCCAAACTTGGTAATATCGACACGAAGTTTTTTTAATTCCTGTTGCCCGTCATAGACGGCCTTATATCCTTCCTTGTCGCCTAGTCCTTTTATGGTTAATCCTTTGTATTTTTCAGCTATTTTTGTAGCCTCAACAACACTTGGATTAAACACCACTATTTTTTTGTCCATATTTTTGTTCTAATTCTTTAATTAGCTTTTTCCCTTTTTCTATGCCCAAAATTAGACTTTCCTGTTTTTTCAATTCCGGCTCGATGCGGAAAATGAGCATATTTTTATCAAAGTTTATATTGTAAAAACATAAATCCCACCACTTCCGGCCAGTAATTAGAAGACACATTTGAACTTGCCAGATGAATTTCGTTTCAATCTCATTTTCTCCATTAACCAATAGTTTGAAGAAATTTACATCATTCACACATTTAATTTCCAATCCACCATCTTCGCCCACCAATCCATCAGGACTACAACCGACATATTCGTCTTGCTCGATGAATCCAACCTGTTCCACTATTTCGTGTTCTATCTCATATGTTTGCCTGGCTTGCTCCTCGAGTTCAACACCTCTGTCCATATCAGAATTGGTATATCGGTCTTTGTTGTTAGAATATTTTTCAGCTAGTAACGAATAGACGTAACTTTCCAACCCTTTTCCATTTGCACCGATAGCTTGAGCGTTGGAAGCCGTTAGCTTTCCCTTGCGAATATCAAACCATTCTTCACTACACTGTTGGATTTTGTGAATCTTCATCTTTTTTGGATTGAATGATTAGTTTTTTGATTTCTGACGCATAAGCGATAACCTCTTTGTTTCCCTTTAGTTCCTTGGATAATGATTTGAATATTTTGAATAGTTCAGATTCCGTCATTGCTGTTTGAAGAAGGCTTTTCGCAGTTTCAATATTGCCTTCTGTTATTTGCAATGCTTCTTCCCTATCTTCATCGCCAGTCATTATTCCTAGAGCATTCATAAAGGCATATCTTTTGGAGAATGTAGAAGCCGCAGCCGCAACTTGTGAATTAGACATAATGCCAGTTTTAGTTCCAAGTGGCACTTCCATTTCCGAATATTCGCTATGTCCAGCAATATGCTTAATGACGCATATTGACTTAACTTTGTTTTCTCCCATTTCCGTCTTGATTGAATAGCTCAATCCATTTTTGGACAAAATACCTCTGACCTGACTTACGATTGATTCAATTGGAGCATAGGCGTACAGGAATTTGTTTCCATCCATAGCCTTTTTAGTTTTTTTAATTTCAGGAAATTCCGCTTGTGCGTTGGCCATTGCCAAATCGAATTGCTTTTTAGCTTCTGAAGCATCGACCCTTTCCTTCAGTGCCAAAATTTTCTCGAAAGTTTCCACGGGTATGCCTTTTTCGACGGCCTGCAGGATAATTTCTTCCATAGAAATAGGCTGTTTGACTTCAGCTATTTCAGTGTCTTTTTTGGGAACAATTCCCTTTTTTTTAGACATAATTTTTTAGTTAATTATTTAAATATTTCTTATAACTTCCATTGGTGTAAGCTACCCAAGGATTCCAACCCCTTTTCTGATATTTTTCCGATGCTACCGCCAAATTCTTATCAACTTCAAATAATTCTGATGGGCAACCTTTTCCTGGCACGTTGATTTGTGTAAGTCCACAATCAGTTGACCAGGCGTTGTCTTCATCTCCCTTGTTGCACGACTTGCTGATATTTCCATATCGGCAGTTATAATTGACCGCATACGGATTTAATTTTGATTCTGCTTTTACCACCGCCACTGCCGTTTCTTCATCATCTCGAAAGGTTTTCCTGATAGCTGTTTCGATGTGAGAAGGTGGAAGACTACTTTCGGTCTTGCCGATTTCATCTTCCGAATTGTCGTTAGTAACGACAGATAACTTCTCGATAGGGACGAGCGTAACAGTAGATTCCTCTACCACATCGCCGATTTTACCCTTATTTAAAATCTCAACAGTTTTTGGAACAAACCAATCGCGAGTGCCAAGCCAATCAATACACCAGTTGCAAGTGGCAAGAATACCAACAATAAAGAAAACCATAAATAATCCTTTCTCAATTGTTTGTTTAAATTTATTTTTTCGTGTTCGTTTTCCATAGATACGCATTTTGTTTTTGTATTTCCACCCAAAAACTTTCTTATTTTATTAGTTCTCTTTTTTTGACCAGATAGTCCTCAATCTTCAAAATTTCTTCTCGCAATGCTTCCACATCTTCTTTCTCCGCCACTTCCAGGAAGTTCTGGAAAGCCCGATAAGTGTTTTGGACTTTTTCTCGAAGTTCTAGAGCAGAGATATATTCAGTATTGATTTCGTGTTTAGGCATTTTTTTGTTTTTAGTTAATTAAAAAAGCAACCATTTACTTTGGTTGCATTTGTGGTGTAATATAGAGTTTTCTAGTCTAGGGGTCTGTCAACTGTCCGCACGATACATTGTGCGACACTCCGTATCTTTCCTCCCCTGCAGAAAACACTTATAAACAAAGGTTAAATAATTTTTTTATTTTTTCTTTTTATAATCCTCTATCGCCGCATGTAGTGCGTCAGCCGCAAGATTCGAACAATGCATTTTTACCGGCGGCAATCCTTCTAAATTTTTAGCTACGTCATTTCTGGAAATTTTTTTCGCCTCCTCGAGAGTCTTGCCCTTGGCTAGGTCTGTTACCATTGATGATGTGGCAATAGCGGCCGCGCAGCCCAAGGTCTCAAATTTGATGTCCCTTATGACTTCCCTGCCTTTGTCCTTTTTTATCTTGATATAGATCTTCATCAAATCTCCGCAAACCGGATTTCCGACAGTTCCGACTCCGTCAGGATCTTTTATTGTTCCCTGATTGTGGGGATGAGTGAAGTGATCGTAAACCTTTTTGCTATACATGGCATAGAAACACGAAGTCAACGAATATTTACTAAAATAAATAAAGGTATGATTCGTTAAATTCGTTTATATTAGTTTGATTAGTGTTTATGACTACGATAGTAGTCATCCAAAACTTTTCCTGAAATTTTTCTCAAATCAAAAATTATTTTTTTCAGTTTCCTCACCGTATCTTCCATATCTTTCCTGGTTGTATATTTTCCAATCGTTATACGAAGCGATCCGTGAGCCTCTTCTGGTTTGAGACCGATTGAAAGAAGGACGTGAGATGGTTGGAGAGATCCAGTCGAACAAGCTGATCCGGTGGAAGCGGCGATGCCAGCCTTGTCGAGCATCAGCACGAGACTCTCCCCTTCTATGTTTTTAAAAGTGAAGTTAGTATTATTTGGTGAGCGAAATTTTTTTGATCCGTTTAATTTTGCATCCGGAATTTCTTTCAAAACTTTTTTAATCAAATAATTTCTTAATTCCAAAATTTCTTTATTCTTTATTCTTGCTTCTTTATTCTTCAGCAAAGAAATTGCTTCTCCCAAACCAACGATTCCAGGAACATTGTGTGTTCCAGCCCGTTTTTTTGATTCCTGGTCTCCCCCGTCCTGCACTCTTATGATTGGCGTGCCTTTTCTTACATATAAAGCGCCGATTCCTTTCGGACCGTAAATTTTATGAGCGGACATGGAAAGTAGATCAATGCCAAGTTTATTTACGTTGCAATCGAAATAATTAATGGCTTGTGTCGCATCGGTATGGAAAATCAGCTTCGTTAGCTTATTGGCTTCGTTAGCTTTTTTAATCAGTTCTCCTATTTTTGCTATTGGTTGCATTGTGCCTATTTCGTTGTTGACATACATCACAGAAATTAAAATGGTATTTATTTTAATTGATTTTTTAACGCTTTCAACTGAAATCAATCCATCCTTGTCAGGTTTAATGAAGGTTACTTCAGCTAGATTTTCCTTTTGGGCGGCCTTGCAAGCGTCTAGAACGCAATGATGTTCAAAGGCCGTTGTGATGATGTGGGGTTTAATTATTCGCGAATTTTTGGAGACTAAGTCTCCAATTGGAGACTTAGTCTCCAAGGCATCATAATATTTTTTGATTACGCCTTTAATTACTAAATTATTTGACTCCGTCGCTCCGCTGGTGAAAATAATTTCCTCCGGTTCCGCTCCAAAAAAATCAGCCGTTTGTTTCCGCGCTTTTTCTACTGCTTCATTAGCCTCTCTTCCAAAAGAATGAAGAGACATGGCATTGCCGTATTTCTCGCTGAAATATGGAAGCATGGCTTTCAGCACTTTTTTGTCCACCGGAGTTGTAGCTCCGTAATCTAAATAAATTTTTTTCATACTTTATTCTCGTCATCCTGAGCGTCGATCGTGAAATCGACGCGAAGGATCTTCTAAATAATATTGCTAGTTATATTTCACGGTAGATCCTTCGTTCCACTTTGGGCGGAACTCAGGATGACGACTAAATTAAATCGCTTAATTTTATTCCATACAACGTCTTTCTAATCTGCTCACCGAGCTTGTTCCAGACAATGCTCGAACTGCAGGCATGTTCTAATACACATTTTTTGCCAAAGCATTTCATGGGAGAAATAGAACCTTCAAGGGTTTCGATAATTTCACCGACCTTGATTAGCTTGGGATTTTTGGAAAGAGTATATCCCCCGCTTTTGCCCAACTGGCTTTTGACTAAATTTTTTTTCCGCAGTTCATTGACAAGACGCTCCAGATATTTCACTGAAATTCCTTCTTCTCGGGATATAGTCTTTATATTTTTTTGCTTTGGAAAGTCTTGGGCCAGATTGACCATGGCTTTCAGGCCGTATTCAGCTCGGGTTGAAAATTGCATTTTAGTTAAATCCTACTTAATTAGTATACTATGATATTATCTTATCACAAGATGTTTTTTTGTCAATATTGACTAATTTTCAGGCTGGTGCTAGATTCATAATAGTTAATTCGTACATTCAGTTTGCTGCTAGGGATCCTCGAGGAGCTGGGGATTTTCGGACTTGTGAGGCGGGATGCGATCACGCGAAGGCCATGAATCAATGGTGGAGATGGGACGGCGGTCTCTACGCGACTCCGCTTTGAAACAGATGGTCTACTCTATCGTCTTGGGGGAATAAGTCGTATCAGGCGAGCCTTGCTTAACCAGCCTTATAATCTCTAGCAGCAATCGTTTTATGCCCTATCCAAAGAAAAATCTGCGGATAGGGTTTTTCTTTTTTGAAAATATTCTTTGAGGGTGTTATAGTTTCCATACTTTCTACTTTATACATAATACTTTATACTATCCTTATGCGCATATCTTATTCATCCCTAGACAACTACCAAAACTGCCCCTTGAAATACAAATTCAAGGAAATTGACCATATCAAAGAGCCGAAATCCAAGGAGGCGGTTTTTGGGTCGGTGCTTCATGATACGATGAAATTTATCCATACGCCGGGCATACTTTCTCCTACTTTGGATCAGGCCATGGAACACTATTCCAATATTTGGAATCCAGCGGTTTTTGAAAATCCGGATGAGGAGCGAGCGGCTTTTTCTCAGGGAGTGAAAATAATCCAGGATTACATGAAAAAAAATAATCCAGCCGATTTTAATGTCGCCAATCTGGAATCCCGCTTTCAGATTGAAATAAAAGACGATAAAAATGACAGCCATATAATTTCCGGGATCATTGACCGGATCGACAAAACCGAAGATGGCTGGGAAATCATTGACTACAAAACCACCAAAAAAATGCCCAGCCAGGAAAAAGTGGATAATGATCTCCAGCTTTCAGTTTATCTCAAAGGATTTTTGTCGCGATATCCGAAAGAAATTGAAAATTTAGATAAAATCAAAGTCAGCCTGTATTATCTTAAACACGGAGTTAAGCTTTCGGCCGAAAGAACCATTGAACAGCTTCAAAAAGGAGAGCAAACTTTTTTGGATACGATAAAACTGATCGAAGCCGGAAAATTTGAACCGATTGTGTCCCCTCTTTGCGACTGGTGCGGGTTTCAAAATCGCTGCCCGATGTGGAAGCATAAATTCAAAGAACTTAGAAAAATAGATACGGAAGAAGTGAATGCAAAAATTTCTGAATACATTGAACTTAAATCAGCGATAAACATTACAAAAGAACGATTGGGAAAAATCCAGGAAGACATTATGAATTATCTCGACCAGGAGGGTGTTGAGCGGGTTTTTGGAGAAAATGGAATTATCGCGAGAACTCTTCGCAAAACCTATAAATATGATGATAAGAAAATAAAAGAGCTCTTGGAGCCTCTTGATAAGTGGAAGGAAGTTGTGAAAATAGACGGAATCGCGCTTAAAAATATTATGGGTGTCTTGCCAATCGAAATCCGGCAGGAAATTGAAAAAGCGAAAGTAGTGGACAAAGAAACTAAAAGCTTGGTGGTTAAGAAAAAATGACTTATGTTTGCTTGAATTGACCTCCAAGGTCTGCAAAGCTAATGCTGCAGACCTTGGAGGTCTGGCTATGTTATGAAAAAAAACTTTCTAAAAATAGAAAGCCTTATAAAAAAATTCTTTCTTATCGACGATTCTCCCCACAAGATCGCTGCCGGAGCTGCAACAGGAATTTTTATGGGGATTGTTCCTGGTGAAGGAGTGATTTCGACTTTAGTCGTGGCTACTATTTTTCGTTTCAATCGTCTATCAGCTATCGCTGCTATTTTTACCGTCAATATGTGGACTACGCTTCTTGTTTTGCCTCTAGCTGCCATCACCGGCGGATTTTTATTCGACATAAGTCCGCAGACGCTGACTGACAACTTCCATGAAACTTACAATCTTGGATGGGAATATTTTTTTAGCAAGATGATCCTGTTTGAGCTGGTTCTTCCGCTCATGGTTGGCTATGTTATTTCTGCTCTTGCAATCGCTCTAGTCTTTTATTTTCTTCTTTACTTTTTATTGAAGTATAAAAAAATTAGGTTTAAATAAAACAAGGCACGTAGTACTTGGACATTGTGCCTTGCTATTTCAAGCTAATTGCTTCGATTAGCTAGCTTAAGGAGATATTATCCCGCCTCTTCTTTTAGCGAGGTCAAAAAGCAAACCATATCCCAGACAACCCTGCCTTTTGACTCTTCCGACTTTTGCCGCCGCCAAGATAAATCCGCCCCACAAATTGCTTTCCCCAAAGACCTTTCGGACAACCCTGGGCCTTTTTTCAAAGTCTATGCGCGGATAGCACCTGTCTGCCCAATAAATTCTCGTTACATCAGTAACAAGCGTGAAAATATCCTCTCCGAAACTCTGACAAACAAGGATCATTCTCGTGCCTGGCTGAATAGCCTTCAAAAATGTCTCCATTTCTTCGCAGAAGTTAAAAGTATCAAACATAATGCTCAGGATTCGTCTAATTTCATCCTTGTTCTTGTTTTTAAGGTCAATTTTAAGGTCAAGTTGCTTGTCAATCCTTGGATTGCACACAATCCCAGGATTTTTTTTGGCCAGATCCAGGATGTCTTGCGGAACATCAATTTCCCTAATGGGGTTCTTTGAGCTTGCCATTGTTGCCTCCTTTAGCTAAGGGATATATGTTATGGGATTTGTTTTTGGTCAGACAATCTGGAATTTGTACTTTATCACAAACTATTATTGCTGTCTAATTTATTTTCAATAATTATTATAACATTAAAACGCGATAAATCGCGTTTGTACTCAATACTTCATACATTATACTTCCTACTTTCTACTTGATAACCGTCCCCTGAAAGCCTTTTCTGTCCAGACAATTCTTGAGATTTTTGAGGTTTTTTCCGTTGACTATATAAACTTCTAATCCTTGTTCTTCAGCTAGTTTTGAGGCTACTGGATCAAAAGGAGCGTTTAACCCCGGATCCCATTTGTTGCCTACGATTTTGCGAAAGTCTTTCCAATTGATATTTTTTATTATCTTTGCATCCTTGAATTTTTTGGGATCCTTATCGCAGACATATTTGATATTAGAAAGGTTGATGATAGTTTTAGCTCCCAGGCGTTTCGCTAGGATAGTCGAAACGTAATCCGTTGACCAGCCCGGGCGCCAGCCGGCGGCGATTATGATCTTATCATGTTTTGAAAATTCTTTTTCGATCGGTTCTTTCGTTTCTGGATTTTTATTTATTCTAGGATGAGCGTATTGTCGAAAAATTGTTTTTATGAGATGCGCGTTCATCCTGGTGGCGTGGATTCCGAGCCAGTCCTGGTCATCTCGGGTGAGTTTCGTGACTTTGCTGGCGGCCTGCTGATATTCCCGGGCGGCATATCCCCCGCCGGTGATAATCACAAATCGTTTTCCTTTTTTGATCTGGCTTACAATGAGCTCGCGGAATTTTTTCAAAAATTTCCAGTCTATGTGGCGCGGAACTATAAGAGAACCGCCTAATGATATGACAATAATGTTTTTATTGTTATTCATAAAAAAATTTCATTAATATCGTCATCCTGAGTTCAGACCCAAGTCTGGACGAAGGATCTATAACAGATTATTTTGGCATTGTTTAAATAACAAAACCAGAACTAATTTTTAGCAGATTCTTCACTCCGCTAAAGCGGAGCTCAGAATGACGGACTCTTTTTATTTTATACAGTTTTTGTCCGGCAAATACCCCCTTGATTTTGCCTCATCTACTGAGGAAAAGCAAACTCGATTTTCGGGCTTGATTTGCTTGGCCCAGCGGCAAGAGGGTAAATGGTATTTATTCGAATTTTTGCTACCTAAATAGGTACAATTTTGGGGTGGTGTATCTATCTCATTTGTACCATTTTGGCTCTCCTGGCTCAAATTTTGAGCTTCAGGGGCTTTACTACCGTCTTTATCGGTTTGTGCCTGACTTACTGATAGATTTTCAATAATAAGCGGTTTTTCCTTGATTTCTTTACCTTTAATCATACCGGCCTCAAAAGATATGGCGGCAACCAGCACAAACCCCAAAATTAAGATAATTTTATGTTCGTATTTTATGAAAAATTCTTTTATTCTAGGCCACATATTAGTGTATATGTTGACATTATAGCATAAAATTGCTAGTCTATCTTAAGTATTGATAATTTTTAATTTTGCATTGTCATTTTGCTTTTTGCATTTTGATTTTTGATTTTTTATCATATGGCGCATCGTAAAGCAGGTGGATCTACCCAACTTGGGCGGGACTCCATTTCAAAAAGATTAGGAGTTAAAAAATTCGGAGGAGAGAAGGTCAAATCTGGCCAGATCATAATTCGTCAGCGGGGCACGAAATTCCGTCCTGGAAAAAACGTGAAGCGCGGAGAAGATGATACGCTATTCTCGCTAAAAGACGGGGTGGTTAAATTTTCCGCCAAAAAAGTGAGAGTTTTTACGGGAAAACTGGTATCGAAAAAATTTGTTTCTGTGGTTGAAGCAAAATAGCCTATCTTGAAAATAGTCCCGACGTTGCGTCGGGGCTGTTTTTTTGTGCTGTGGATAACTTTTCTTTTTGCTATTGTTTTAGATTTATGGTAAAATATAACTGGAAAAGGAATTTGTCCTAGTGAAATGATCATAATGGGATTCATACTGTTGAATAAATCGCTAAAGCGATTTACGCCATAGGCGTATTCAACAGGTTAAAAAAAATATGCACAGAAAAATTTCGGGCCGCTTAGCCATAGAAGTGATACTCCTTCTTTCTATTCTGGTCGGCGGGTATGCTCTTATCGGTTCTGGCATGTTGGATTCGAATAGTGGTGTAAAAAATTCTGCCCCGACTAAAGCGGGCAAAGTGGCAGACACTGCTGATAATTCCTGCAAAACGCATGCTTATGAGGGCGAGGCCAAGATACGTGGCTGGTATGTCAATGACGGGAACGACTGGCTGCTTGTCGTGTCGGACGAAGATATGGGGAAGCTTCCGAATTATGACGGAACAGAAGAATATAGACTAAAGAACAAAAAAATTAAGCTGGTAGATGTTACGTCCCAAATCGAGAAAAAACTGAAACTGACTTCAGAGAAAAAACCCCAGACAGTCACTATTACTGGCTATGTAATAAGGTGTGGCGGAGTTCCTTTGGCGAGCATAGAATATAAAGAAGGAATATTCAAGAAATATATGGATATCTAAATTTTGTTGAAATTTAAAAAAGCCCCGATGTTATGTCGGGGCTTTATTTTATCTGCTTTTTTTCAAGCTTGCCTTTATAAATTCTAAAAATAATGGGTGCGAATCAAGCGGATTCGATTTCAGTTCCGGATGAAACTGCGTTCCAAGGAAAAACGGATGAACTGATTTTCGAAGCTCGGTTATTTCCATCAATTTTCGGTCTGGTGAAATGCCGGAAAAAACCAATCCGGCTTTTTCCAGCCTTTCTATATATTCAGGGTTAACTTCCCATCGGTGCCTGTGGCGTTCGGAAATTATTTTTTTGCCGTAGGCCTTGCGGGCGATCGTCCCCTCTTTCAATTCGGCTGGATAGGCGCCAAGGCGCATTGTTGCTCCATAGTTTTTGTCTTTGAGATTTTTTTTCTGCTCAGGCATTATATCAATCACCGGATTTTTTGTTTTTCTGTCTATCTCAGTAGTGTTGGCATCCTTAAATCCCAATATATTTCTAGCGTACTCAATAACGGCTAGTTGCATTCCATAGCAGAGGCCGAAAAAAGGAATTTTATTTTCGCGAAGATACCGGATGGCTTTTATTTTTCCTTCGACTCCGCGCGAGCCGAAACCTCCCGGTACGACTATTCCATCGTAATTTTTTAGTTCATCCAGTCTTCGGGGTTCTTTTTCAAATAACTCACTGTTTATCCAGCTTATTTCCGGTTTCAATTTTAATTTATAGGCAGCGTGTTTTATGGCTTCCAAGACGCTTATATAAGCGTCTGACAAAACAAAATCTCCGGTACCGAAATATTTTCCTACTACACCGATTTTTATCTTTTTCCTGGGATGTCTGATATTGTCCACCAGGTCATACCATTTTTTGAGGTTTGTTTTTTTGTAGGGCAGATCCAGTTTCTTGAGGAGTAGCCGGCTCAAATCATCCCGCTCAAAATTAATCGGAACTTCATAGATGCTTTCAATGTCAGGCGCTGAGATGACATAGCGTTCAGGAATGTTGCAGAACATAGCAATTTTTTCTTTTCTTTTCTTATCAAGATATGTTTCGCTCCTGGCTACTATGACATCAGGAAGGATTCCGGCGCTGTTTAGGGTTCTGACCGCATATTGCGTCGGTTTAGTTTTCATTTCTCCCACTTTAGACGGAATCGGGATATAGCTGACCATCACAAAAATAACATCTTCCGGATTTTTTATCTTCATCATGCGTGCGGCTTCCAAAAACAAGATATTTTGGTATTCCCCGACTGTCCCTCCGATTTCAATGAGAGTAATATCAGAACTGGCTTTTTGAGAAGCTTTTTCGATGCGATCAATTACTTCGAGAGGAATGTGGGGTACTACTTCGACGCAACGACCCTTATATTCAAGATTTCTTTCCTTATGGATGACTGTTTCGTAAACTAAGCCAGTGGTCATGTAGTTATCACGAGTTAGGGTTATGCCTAAAAATCTTTCGTAATTTCCCATATCTTGGTCTGTTTCGTTGCCATCATCGAGAACAAAAACTTCCCCATGCTCCGTTGGGTTCATAGTGCCGGCGTCGACGTTTATATAAGGATCAATTTTTAAAGCTGTAATATTATATCCTCGAGCTTTAAGAATGGCCCCAATTGAGGAAGTGGTGATTCCTTTTCCGACTCCGCTCATGACTCCCCCGACGACGAAAATGTATTTTCTGTTTTTTTTCATATGTTTGTTAATTATAATAAAAAGCCGCCTGCCTGCCGGCAGGCAGGCTTCCCCCGCGACTTTGTATTAAATATATTATTAAAAGCTATTTATCTCCTTCTACTATGAGTATTATATCCGCTTCCGTGTTGTTTGCCAAACTGATTTTAACCTTATGTTCGCCGATTTTTTTTATCGGACTTTTCTGGATTATGTTTTTTTCCGAAACATCTATATTTTCAAGCGCTAGAGCCTTTTGGATTTCTTTTGGACCGATCGATCCGAACAGTTTTCCTTTTTTTTCTTTAACCTTCATAGAAATCTTTTTCCCCTTCAAGTCGTTTGCCAAATTCTGGAGCCTTTTGTCGTTTTCTGCCTGATTTTCCTTCTCTTTTTCTCTATCCTTTTCAATTTTGGACACAGCCTCCGGAGTGGCAACTTTTGCAATATTCTTTGGAAGCAAATAATTTCTGGCATAACCGTCAGATACTTCCTTGATGTCGCCTTTTTTCCCTAGGCTTTTGATGTCCTGAATCAATATTACTTTCATATAGCTATTATAGTTAAAAAATAATTTTTGACAAACATTATTTTATCAGCTTGGCGATATCTTTATATGTTACCAAAAGCATCAGTGTTATAAGAAGCACGAAGCCGACTGTATGGAACGCCTGTTCTATTTTTTGGCTGACCGGACTGCCTTTTATTTTTTCAATCAGAATAAACAATATCCTTCCTCCGTCCAATGCTGGAATCGGAAGAGCATTGATGATTCCCAGATTGATGCTCAAAAGAGCGGCCAAATGAAGGATGTAGATAAATCCCATCTGGGCTACTTGCTTGGTGAGTATGGCTATTCCGACCGGTCCGGCTATATCAGCGCTTATTTTGTTTCCCGTCAGAATGTTTTTAAATATTTCAAAAAGCATCACAAGGATCGTGATCGTTATATTGAATGTATATACAAGACCTTTCCAAATAGCTATGTGAATCGGATATTTTACAAAAATGCTATCTTGAAAACCAATGCCGAGCGATCCTTGTCCTTCAGGCGGATCGGTGCGGGGCGTTCCTTTCATTGTCATTAGTTGGTCGCCTCTTTTTATTTTCAATGACATTTCAATTCCTTTTTGAGAACCAATCAAAGTCTGAACATCGCCAGAATTTGTTATATTCAAGATAGCTCCATCTTTTCCAGTCTGCGTTTTTAATATCTCATCGCCAACTTTTAACCCCATGGATTCTGCTGGTGATCCTTCGGAAACCTGGCTGACTTGGATGATTGAATTCTTTGCATCAGCATTTGTTATTCCAACCGGTTCTGGATCCCCAATCATCAGCCCGAGGGTTATCAGGAACCAGGCCAGGATAAAATTCATCATGACGCCGGCGATGAGGACTTTCGTCCTGACCCAGGCGCTCTTATTGGAGAAACTGTCTTTGTCTTCCTTATTTTCTCCATCCTCTCCTTTGATTTTTACAAAACCGCCAAGCGGTATCCAGTTTAAGGAATAAATCGTGCTTCCCGCCAGATGATCTTTGTGGGCTTCGTCTAAATCTTTTCTTTCATTCTGATCATCTCCGTCTTTGTTGCCCAAGATAAACCGCCATTTTTCAACCGGTACCTTTTCATCGACTTCTGTTATCTTTTCACTGAGTTCTTCTCTTATTATTTCAGTTCCATCTTCCATTTTCAGATCAGACGTCCTTTTTTCAATGACAATTTTTTCACTGACTTTTTCAGTTTTTTCACCGCTTAATATCTGAATCCCGATTATCCTTGGAGGAAAACCGAATCCGAATTCAGAGGCTCGAATTCCATTCCTTCTGGCAGTCAAGAAATGACCCAACTCATGGACAAATATAAGAACACCGATAATTATGAGAAACACAATGACAGCAATAAACATTTTTTTTAAATTATTTTTTAATCGATAAAACCAAAACCAATGATTTAGCTAAATCATCCCCTTTTATTTGGATATTTTTTGTATTCCTATACAGTCATAATTTCTCCTTCTTTCTTTTCCCTGATTTCATCTATCTTTTCATTATATTCACCTACAACTTTTTGCAGGTGTTCTTTTCCGGAAAATTTGTCATCCTCAGCAATTTTACCTTGTTTTTCCAAGTCTTGTATATCATCCCAAATATTTTCCCTCTTCTTTCTGACTGCTACTCTGGCCTCTTCCGCTTTTTGGCCTAATATTTTTACAAGTTCCTTTCTTCTTTCTTCATTGAGCGGAGGAATATTCACTCTTAGAACCTGCCCGTCGTTTACTGGATTGAGGTTCAGCTCGGAGTCCCGTATGGATTTTTCTATGTTCACAAGAGTGTCTTTGCTCCAGGGGGAAATGAGGATGGATCTCGGTTCAGGGGTTGAAATGCTGGCAATCTGCTTTAGAGGCGATTTTGAACCATAGTAGTCCACCATTAAATTTTCAACTAGTGCTGAAGAAGCGCGCCCGGTTCTCAATTGGGTTAATTCACTCTTGAAATGTTCAATGGCCTTTTCGAATTCCGGCCTGTTTTTTTCAATTAGATCCTTAACCATAGGCTTAGTATTAATTATTTAGCGCTTTTTAAACCGACATAAATCGTCTGGGGATCGGAGGTGTCATACTTTATCGTTCTGATGAATTTAGCGGTATTGAACTGGGAAGTCGTCCAATGCATCCCGCCGTCTATTGATTTGTAAATAGCCTGGCTTGCGCCATAGATCAGTTCCTGGGAATTTTTCGGATTTATAGCTATAGCAGTGACTGGAAATTTTTTCGGATCATTTAGTGTAACAATTTTTTCCCAGCTGTCTCCAGCATCCTTGCTTTTTATGATGCCGCCTTTCCCTCCCAAATAAAGCCAGTTGGGATTTTGCGGATCAGCTTCCAGGACATCAAAATCTTGTCCGGGAGCAAGAGATGATGAATTTCTCAAAATGTTTTTCTTGGCAGAATCGTCAAATGTTGCGCCTCCGTCCTTGCTTTTGACAAATTGGCCATCTAGCGTCATGGCGTAAACTAGGTTTGAATCTGATCGGTCCAGTGATATTTTCATTACGGGCGAACCGGACTGGTAAATATTTTTCCAGGATGTCCCTGCATTCTCGCTTTTCATCAGCTGGTTATCGCTAGTTGCTGCATAAATAATGCCGGAATTATTGGCATCGATGGCCAAAGCAGATATGAAAGGTCCATTGGAAGATGCGGTAAAAATCTCTTTCCAATCGCTGCCACTGTCTTCGCTTTTAAAAAGCTTGCCTCTTTTCTGCCAGATTCCGCTTGCATAGAGCACATTAGGATTTGTTGGATCAAAGGCTAGCCCATAAGCTCTTTCTGACAGAAAAATTGTCTTTTGCCACAAATCTCCTCCGTCATCAGACTTGATATAGCCACCAAACTTTAAACCAATAAGAACATTTTGCCTATTTGTGGGATTAATAACTATATTGAGTACATCTAAATCCGAAACAGCTAATTTATCTTTCGATTTGTCTTTGGCTGACCAGGTTGTTCCTCCATCAGTTGATTTCCAAAGGCTTTTTGAAACAGTATAGGTCGTATTGACAGACGGACTGCTGGTAGTTGATGAGCTTCCACAGCCGGACAAAATAAAACCGGCTAAGATCAATATGATTATAGTCAAACCTTTTTTCATGATTTAATTATAGCAGTATCTCAAAATAAATCAAAAAACAGGATAGCTCCTGTTTTTTAAAATTGTGCGCCCTGTAGGATTCCCTGCCTGCCGGCAGGCAGGGAACTGCAACCGTTTGTTCAAAAATCCGCCAGCCGGCGGATCTACCAGGCTAAGTCATTATTTTGTGCGCCCTGTAGGATTCGAACCTACGACCGTTTGCTTAAAAGGCAACTGCTCTACCAGGCTGAGCTAAGGGCGCATTATTATTTTATTGGTAAATTTGCTTTGTCTATTAATATTTTATCAGGGTGCCTGTCCGCCTTTGGAGGAAACTAAGGGCGCATCTAACAAAAAAACAAAGCAAATAACTTCGCTATTATAACACCGGAATTTAATTAGTCAATGGATAATCTATCGATTGAGCCTTTTGTGGATAAAAAACATAAAGGCCAAAGGTGCGATAAGCCAGATGAGTTTTGCATTTTCTGATGCCAGATAGATATAAGAAGTCGAAGAAACATAGTCGAGCGCGATTTTTTTGGGAATAAAAGTCAAAACGATGCTTATGAGCATGATAACTTCCAGAAAACTCATAGCGAAAACACGCCACAAAAAGCCAGTTCCTGCTCCGGAAATATGTATTTCAAAAAGTTTTTTCCCAACCAAGGTAAAGAGGATGACTAAGATTAAGAAACCCAAAAGCCGATAGGTATAGTCAGTGATATATTGTTCAGGAACTGCGCTGATTATAGCCAAAGATACGTAAATGTTTATGAGAATTGAAATCAGCTTATAGCGGCCGATAAACATTCCAAAAATAAAGCTGACAAAAATGACGACCAGAAGCAGGGTTATGTCTTGGGAAATGCCTGCTGGCAGTCCTAATTTTGAAAACAAAAGAGATAGATTCATTTTTTTTTACCCTGTTAAGTAAATTTTGCTTTGCAAAATTATTTTTCCAGAGGAAAAATTACTTAACAGGGTGAATTTTTTAACTCCCTAAATATTATATCATATATCAGATACAAAATGCCAGAAGCTATTCTCCGGCTCTCTCCAGCTGTTCGATGATATTTTTTTGTTCGCGGGATATTTTTTTTGGAATTTTCACGATTATTTTAGCTAAATGATTGCCGATTTCTCTTCCATTTATTTCTGGCACTCCCTTGTCGCGGATCCTGAAAACTTCTCCTGACTGAGTTCCCTGGGGAATCTTTAGGACGAGTTTTCCATGAATCGTTTCCATTTCAATTTCTCCGCCAAGGGCTGCTTTGGAAAAAGGAATATATTCATTGCTTAAAATATCCAAACCCTTTCTAGAAAATTTTTCATGCGGTCTGATGTGGACGATTACATAAAGATCTCCCGATCTTGCTCCCCGTTCCCCGGCTTCTCCCGCGCCTTCGATTGAAATTGTCTGCCCGTCAGATATTCCAGCCGGAATAGATATGTCTATTTTTTCATCCCGCTTGACTTTTCCGTCTCCTCCGCACTGGGAGCATTTTTTTTCATAGATCTTTCCTTCTCCCTGGCATTCTTCGCAAGTGGCTACTTGAGAAAAAGATCCGAAAAAACTTCTTGAAACTTTTTCAACTTTCCCTGCGCCCTTGCATATCGGACAGGTTTTTTTGCTTGTTCCAGGATCTCCTCCCAAACCAGAGCATCGGTCGCATACGACGCTTCTCCTGAGACTTATCTGGCGCTTGGCGCCAAAAACCATTTCTGAAAAATCGATTTCTACATCAACCTGGATATCTCGGCCTTTTTTCTTTCTTCGAGGTGCTCTTTGTCCGCCGAAAATATTCGAAAAAATATCTTCCCAGCCCGAGGCTGGTCCGCCTCCGGCGGAAAAATCACTAAAATCAAATTCAAATCCCGAACCTGGTCCGCCCTGGGAGGAAAAACCGGAAAAATCCCAGCCCGGGGCTGGTCCGCCTTGGGCGGAGAAACCTCCATTATCAAAAGTCTGTCCGAACTGGTCGTATTGCTGGCGCTTGGTCTTATCGGAAAGCACCTGGTAGGCCTCGTTTATTTCTTTGAACTTTTTCTCATCTCCTCCAGTCTTGTCCGGGTGGTGTTTGTGAGCCAGCTTCCGGTAGGCTTTTTTTATCTCGTCATCCGAGGCGCTTTTAGAAACGCCTAAGAGATCATAGTAGTCTGTTGCCATAAAAAAATAATTTTTGTATATTAGTACATTCGTATTAAATTCGTAAAAAAAGAGAATTTGCAAACACTGCCTATTATACAACCATCTTTAAAAATTAGCAATCTCAACTGTCGAGTGCTAACTGGAGCTAATACAATCATTTTGCCTGGCTATTTCTTATCAATTATCCTAAAAATAGAAAAAGCGAGGATCCTTGATGCCCCGCTTTTATAGTTGAGGTTTTGGTTGGAAGCCGGCTAATTGCCGATAGGGACTTTTATCCCGGCTTTTTTTCTTCGCAGTCCTTGCTTTCTCCAGTATGAGATTTGTTTTTCTCCGACAAAATGTTTGACTTCAACAAACAAATCCCCCAGAAGAACAAAGAGCACAAAGATCAACGCAAACAGAAGAATCATTTTTTTCATTTGTTCCTCCAAAGAACCAAAATTGTCTTGCGGAATTTTCCACAATGGAATAATTGTAGCACAATTAGATAATAAAACAACACATTTCTCGCATTTTACATATATAAAAAACTATGTTAAGTTGGAGGCAGAAACAAAAAGGAGGATTTTTGGTTCTTTTTATTTTTATAAACCGAGGTTGCGAAAAGAAAGGATGATATTTATGCGGACAGCCATTGTTCCTGATACAAATGTGTTGGTTCATGATCCGAAATCCATTGATTATTTTATGCAGGAAGGGAGGATACTGATTGTTCCGTGGATAACAGTGCTTGAGCTGGATCATTTGAAAGATAAGCCCGACATTGGTTTGGATGCTCGGGATGCGATGTCACGCATTGAAAATCTCCGCCTTGGAGGAGCTGAAAACATTTTCATTAAGAGAAACCCCAGTTTTAATGGCTTATCCGATCTGGATCGGAAAATTGCCGATCATCAGATTATTGCCACAGCCAAAACACTTCGCGATGTTCGTGGAAAAAAGCGGGAATTCGATTATGAAGATGTAAGGCTGGTGTCTCGCGATCGTTCAGTGAGAGTTTTGGCTCGGGAGGTAGGAGTTGTAGCAGATGATTACTATTTGGACAGGGTGCCTAGCCCAAGACGCCACGCACTTAGGGAAGTCAATGTGGAGGCGAGTCGGATCACAAAAGTCAGCAACAACGATTTCGCTTTCATCTACGAAGAAGATGAATTCGGCGAGATTGAAGAAAACGGAGGCGTTATTTGTTACTCTGATTTCAATCCGCTGACTTGTGCGCGCGGAACTTGGGAAAAATCTTTCGTGGCTATCCGAAAGGGAGGGCTAATGAAGATAATTCCGCGTGAAGTTCAGGCGGCTGGCCTTCGGCCGTTTACTCTTGCGGAAAATGGAAAAAGCCTTGGAGGAAATGGACAAAATTGGTCTCATCAGATTGCTCTGGGGCAGCTTCTAGATCCCGATATAGAGCTGGTTTTTTTGCAAGGCGGAGCCGGAACCGGAAAGACCTTGCTGGCCGTTGCATCGGCAATAGAACAGCGTTCAAAATATCATCAGATTGTGATCACTCGCCCAATGGTTCATCTGGACGACGAAGACAACATGGGATTTCTGCCTGGCGATGAATCGCAGAAGATGTCTCCCTGGCTCAGACCCATCTATCAGGCGCTCAATTTTCTATCGAGCATTGAAAAGACGAACAACGAAGGTCTGATCAAACAGATGCTTGAATATAAGAAGATTGTCTTCGAGCCACTGGACTATATCAGAGGTATGACGTATCACAAGACACTGATGATCATCGATGATTCCCAAAACATTACCCCACATCAGGCCAAAACTATCATTACTCGGGCTGGTGTCGATACCAAGATTATCTTTACGGGCGACCTTGGCCAGATTGATCGCCGTCGCCGATTAGACGAAAGATCTTCCGGACTTACGCATTCGATCAACTCGATGCGCAATAAGGATATGGTTGGCATTACCACTTTTCAGGAAACTGTGCGTTCCAAGCTGGCAAAAATTGCTGAAGAATGCATGTAACTTGCAACCTAGTTGCAAAAAAGCAGAGCTCGTCTCTGCTTTTTTATATGATTATAAATTTTACCAAAATTAAAACGGGCATTTGCCCGCTTTTGCGCAATGTTTTGCGCGGTGAGAGGTTGTCAGGAAACAAGCATCCAACAGTATTCCTTTTTGTTAGTCATGATCTTTTTTATCAGGCATTCCTTGATTTCTTTTGCCAATTCCTTTTCGGCTTTAAAAAATTCTTCCTTGAATGCCTTTCTCACTTTTTCGCTTTTAAGGAGCCAGATCCGTATTTCCTTTATCTGCTCATCCGTTCCATGGTTTCCGATTTTTATTATTTTTCCTAATAGCATGGAAAACTTCTCCTTTCTAAATTTGGGCGATCAGGCGTATCGACTACGTTTTAGATGCGAACTTTTGTTTGACTGTTCCCATATGGCAATGCAGATAAGAGTGTCTTGCCTTACCTCAAAAGCGTCCATGATTTTTTGCTCATATGCTTCGCAGGTCTGGCATGAGAATCCTGGCCAGCTATGTTTGATGGCACGGTCAAGACAGTTGTCATAATTGATGCAAAAAACCATTCTGGGAACTTCACTTATTTTTGTGACTTCTTTGTAAGGAACAGGATTAATCCATTTCATAAAAGCCCCCTTTCTTTTGTGAAAATTGTTTGTTTCAGTTGTGCATTCTGACTTTATCCGGCGATGAAGCTAGTTTGAGTATATGGCGGGGGTGCAAAAAAATCAAACTCTGCAGTGATATAAGCGAATTGACATTTCCGGATAAAAGTGTTATGCTGAGCCGTTGTTGTTTAAAAAATAAATGCACCTTGATTGTCTAAATATTATTCTCTTTGGGGAATAAGATCGGGCAATTGAGGCAAACAGTTATTCCAAAAAAAAGGAGTTTTTCAATGAGACAAGCCATTCACCATCCAAAGTCAACAAGAGGCATGGAAATCTATACCGACGAAGAGAAGGAGATAATGAAAAATACTCCAATTGCGGAGCTAAGAAAACTAGCAAAAAAGCTCGGGTGTACTTACGGAGCTATTCTAATAAAAAAATGGAAGCTTCTTAATCCCGGAAAGGATCTTGTGAGCGCAAAAAAGTGGAAAAAAAGAAATCCCAAGAAGCACCAGAAGCACAAGTGGACTTATTATGAAAAATCCCAAAAGGCAAGAAACAGGGGTTTGGGATGGACATTGTTTGAGGCCGACTATCTATTTGTCACAAACCTGACTGACGAACAAATTTCTGAAATTATAGGCAGAAGCGTCAGCGCTATTCAGGACATGAGATGGAAAGTCATTAAGGGGATTATTTAGCCAAAGATAGCGAAGCTACGTTCTTTTTCTAGCAACAAGGGCCCGGATTTATTCCGAGCCTTTTTTCTTTTCTCTCTCCCCCGGCGGGGCGGGTTGGTGAGTTTGACAAATATAGTAAATAGTGCTATAATTTAAAGTTGTACCTTGATAATATGTTTAGTCAGAACATCTTATAAATGAGACATTTTTTACTAATTTATATGATGTTTTGGCTATTAATGAGGAATGTAATGCTAACTTGAAAGGGAGAGAAGAGATGAGCACATTTATTTATTTGTTGGTTGGTCTGGCAATTGGACTGATGCTTCCTGGGAGCCCAGCTGATTTATCAATCGGTGGGATCAGAGGAGAGCTAGTTCTCTTAGGCATAGTTCTTTTATATGGCCTAGGAGTAGGGTGCTATCACTATTATTTTGACTAAAAAAGCCATTGGATCTAGTCTAAAAAAAACCGCCCAAGCGTTTCATCGCGAAGGCGGTTTTTCTTTTTCTTTCGCATCGGGGCAAGTTAAATTAAAAAGAGCGGTCCGATGTACATCGAACCGCTCAATTTTAAGTCTTATTTTTTCTCTCCATCCTTCGCATTTGCTTCGGACTGGCTGGCGTCATCTTTCTTGCTTGCCCCGTCGTCATTATTAGACGACTTGGGGTCATCTTTTATTTCTGCATCTTTTACTCCAGGTTCGGATTGGCCCTGGCCTTCCGTAGCTTTAGAGGAGGAGGCTTCCTGCGCCGCTTTATATAGCTTCTCCCCTATCTTCTGCGCCGCTTGCGAAAGTTCTTCGGTGGCTTTTTTGATTTCATCAACTGAATCGCCATCCTTCACTTTTTTCAATTTTTCAACCGCTTCTTCAACCGGTTTCTTTTCATCCGCCGTGATTTTGTCTCCGGCATCGCGAAGCGCTTTTTCGGTCGTATAGACCAAAGTGTCAGCGGTGTTCTTGGTTTCAATCAATTCCTTCTTTTTTTTATCTTCTTCCGCGTGCGTTTCGGCGTCTTTTTTCATTTTTTCAATTTCTTCTTTTGAAAGCCCCGTGGACGCTTCAATGCGGATAGACTGTTCCTTGTTGGTCGCCTTGTCTTTGGCTTTCACCGACAATATTCCATTGGCATCGATGTCAAAAGTGACTTCCACTTGCGGGATGCCTCGCGGAGCTGGTGGAATGCCGTCGAGAATAAACCGACCGAGAGTTTTGTTGTTAGTGGCCATTTCCCGTTCGCCCTGGAGCACATGAATCTCGACCGATGGTTGGCTGTCAGCGGCAGTGGAAAATATTTGTGATTTCGAAGTCGGGACAGTCGTGTTTCTTTCAATGAGCGGAGTTCTGATTCCTCCCATTGTCTCAATCCCAAATGTTAGAGGCGTTACATCGAGAAGCAGGACATCTTTCACGTCCCCTTGCAAAACTCCTCCCTGAATAGCTGCTCCGAGCGCTACCACTTCATCCGGGTTCACAGTCGCGTTCGGTTTTTTTCCGAAAAATTTTTCAACAGTCTGGATAACAAGCGGCATTCGGGTCATTCCTCCGACCATCACGATCTCATTCATGTCAGATGCGGAAAGCTTCGAATCTTCTAGGGCCTTTTTGACTGGACCAAGAGTTTTCTGGACAAGATCACCAACCAGTTCTTCAAGTTTCGCTCGAGTCAGCTTCATGACCAAATGTTTAGGTCCGTTGGCATCAGTGGTGATGAAAGGCTGGTTTATTTCGGTGTCAGCAGCTGTCGAAAGCTCAATTTTGGCTTTTTCTGCCGCTTCCTTGATTCTTTGAAGCGCCAAAGGATCTTTCGAAAGATCAATCCCTTCATTCTTTTTGAACTCAGTTATAATCCAATTAATGAGCACCTGGTCAAAATCGTCTCCTCCTAGATGCGTGTCACCATTGGTGGACTTGACTTCCACTGTGTCATCGCCGACTTCGAGGATGGAAATATCAAAAGTCCCGCCACCGAGATCATAGACGGCAATTTTTTCATCTTTTTTCTTGTTAAATCCATATGCCAAAGCGGCAGCAGTCGGTTCATTTATGATCCTCCTGACTTTAAGACCTGCGATTTCTCCCGCTTCCTTAGTGGCTTTTCTTTGAGAATCGTCAAAATAGGCCGGAACGGTAATAACGGCTTCTTCTATTTTTTCTCCGAGTTTTTCTTCTGCGTCGGCTTTCAATTTGCCAAGAATCATGGCGGAAATTTCTTGCGGAGTGTATTCTTTACCGCTCATCATGACCTTCACACCCCCATTGGCTTTTACGATTTTATACGGCATGAGCTTCAGATCCTTTTGCACCTCTTCGTCTTCGAACTTTCGTCCGATGAGACGCTTAATGGAAAACAAAGTGTTTTCCGGGTTGGTTACAGCCTGGCGCTTAGCCAAAAGGCCAACTAGTCTTTCTCCTGATTTTGAGATTGCGACCATAGAAGGCGTAGTTCTGGCGCCTTCCTTGTTTTCGATGATGTTGGGCGAACCTCCTTCCACCACTGCCATTGCGGAGTTGGTGGTACCGAGGTCGATGCCTAGTATTTTTGCCATATTTTTTGCCAGTGATCAGTGATCAAGGATCAATGAACAATGGAATAATTAGTTACTTTAATAGTTATTTATTTCAATTGCCTAGCAACTAAGCAACTGAAAGGATAGCTATTTGACCTTTTTCGATTTTTCTGCTTTTATTATATTTCGCAGGCAAAAAAGGAGGATTCGATGGTAGAAAATATTTCTAAAGAGGGAGAAAAGTTACAAGAAAAGTCAATTGAGAAAGAAGAACAAGAACTTCTTGTAGAGCGATTTTTCGGTAAACTTCGGTCTATGACCAAAGAAGAGCATTTTCTGTTTTTTAACGAAATCTAACCTGTATCGCCTGCGATAGAAATGCGGCGGCGTGGTTTATATCATGCTCGCCGCTTCTTTTTTTTAATTCTTTTCTTAAAAATTAGTTTTCTTTGTCATCTTCCAAAATTCAGCTTTTAAGTGATTTGAAGGCTGGAGCCTGGACAAAGATTATATTTTATGCTATTTTCAAGCTTAAGTTCTTAATATTTATGTAGCCTGGCATTTCTTGATATAGGAGGTTTCAAATGGGTATGATTATTGGAATATTGGATGGCTATGGAATTGTCTACTTGCCCTGGGAAAAATATGAACAATATAGGGCCGATCCTGAAACTTTCGAAATATTTCGAATGAAAGACGGGTCAATTTTGGTGCTCGAAAGAGGGCAACTGCCGCTTCTGAAATATCTCAACCTGAATTACCGGCAAAAACTAAGACATTGAAAGGAGAAGGATTTATGCAAGAAATCAATGAAAACATCCAGATGTTGAAGCGGGTGGTCAGCACAATGGAAGTCTGTGATTGGCCGGGAAACGAAAATATCTCAAAAATCTATCTTGGAATTGCTTGCCAGGAAGCTAGCAGGTGGCTGGAAAAAATCAAGCTTCAAGTTGAAGGCCTATGGAAGCTTCAGCTTAGTGAATCGGCCGAATCTTGTGATTTTGATGAGTCTTTGCGAAAAGAGGAAATTGAAGGTCATGAATTTTGGCCCATTAACATCATCGACGGCTAGTTCTATTTCCCGCTTTTCTCACGTTGCAGTGCCAACAGAAGGAGGTAATCGCATGAAAGACCAGAAAATTGTTGAGTGTTTCGACAATGCTATCGAAAACTGTCGGGAGACCCTTAGCGGGATTTTGGTTGCCAGAGAAAATGGCGTCAAGATTCAAGAGCTTCGCACCCAACTGCAAAGACTAATCGCCTTTGTCGAAGAGGCGAAGGTGATGGTCAGTATTGCGAAAAGGGATGTTATCATCGGCGAGCACCAGCACCATCCTGAGCTCAGAACTGCTGCTGGAGGAAAACCGATTCTTGGGAAATATTTTCAGTAAACAACGTTTACGGCCGGACGGAACATCGTTCGGCTTTTTTTGTCCCATTTTATATTATATAATTTCAAAGAACACTTTCTGGATGGTATCTAGTATCTTGTAGTTGGTATTTTGTATAGGTGATTGATATTTCTTTAGAATTTATACTAGATACGAGATACTACTCAACTATCACTCTTACTGCCCTTATTACCCTGTTGCTTATCTTATATCCTTTCATCAACACCTTTTTTATCTGATTAGTTTTTTTAGTGTTTATATTCGTTTCTTTCGTGTCTTGAGAAATGGCTTCATGTATTTCCGGATTGAATTTATCCCCTTCTTTTACTACAATTTCTACTACTCCATTATCCTCAAGAATTTTCTCTAGCTGTTTTTGAATATGCATGATCCCGGTTACCCAGGGGCTTTTTTTCTGGTCTTCTGGAATATGATCAGTGGACGCGTGGAAATTATCAAGAACCGGCAGGATTTCTAAGATCAGATTTATGTTTGAATAAGCGATCAAATCTTTCTGGTTTTCTATTTGCCTTTTCTTGTAGTTTTCAAAATCGGCGGCGCACCTTTTCCAGCTATCAAAATGGTTTTCTTGATTCTTATATTCCCGATAAGCTTCAATAAGCCTTCTGGTTCCGTGTGGCGTGTTAAGTTCTAACGCTTCTTCAAGAGGAAACCATTTAAAATCATTCTCATATTCGTCATTAAGCTTTATTTCTTTATCATTTCCTTCAAATTTGCACAGAAAATCCATGAAAACGAAGTGCTTGTCTTTATAGCAATCCTTTTCTGATATAGACTGATCAAAACCCAATTTATCCACTATTACTACTTCTATGCCAGCTTCTTCCTTGGCTTCTCGGATAACTGCATCTTCCAAAGTTTCATTATGTTCAACGTGTCCTCCAAAAACAGTGTATTTTTTGTTCCACTTTTTGCTTTTGGCCAGGAGTATTTTTCCTTCTTTGTTTATTATCAAAGCTCCAACGATCGGTTCCGGATATTTTTTATCTATTTTATTTTTTTCCTTGTCCATAAATATTAATCGTCATCCTGAATTCCGCCTAAAGCGGAATGAAGGATCTACGAGAGGTTATTTAAAGTTTTGTTTAAATGATAATGACTTAATAATTTTAAGAAGATCCTTCGCTTAAACTTGGGTTTAAGCTCAGGATGACGGTATTCTTGAGGGGTTTAAGCTCAGGATGACGGTATTCTTGAGGGGTTTAAGCTCAGGATGACGGTATTCTTGAGGGGTTTAAGCTTAGGATGACGGTATTCTTGAGGGGTTTAAGTTCAGGATGACGGCAAGTTATTTAGTAATAAAATTACTATCACTGACGTGCTGATAAGCTTCTTCACATAATCCAAAAGCGATTTGTTTTTGGCATATTGCATCCTTTTCGGACCAATTATTGCCAGCACTCCCCGCTCTCCTTCCTTGGTTTTGTAAGGAGAAACTACCATCGAACAATTGGAAATTTCCTTGATCGGATTTTCCTTGCCGATGAAAATTTTGGTTTCGCCATCTTTCACACTGGCCAGAATCGCATCAATACTTTCATCGATATAGTCCAGAACTTCGGCTACCCGGCAAAATTCATCCACTTCCCGGAACTCAGGATTCTCAAGCAGTTCGCCGATTCCAAAATCATAAAAATCTTTTTTGAGTCCGGTGATAGCCAGGTTTCCGGAAAAAGACGAAAGAAGTTTGGCGGTGGTTCTTGAAAGCCGGGTGTTTTGAGCCTTCAGCTTCAGAAGCTCGGCTTGTAATTTTTTCTGTTCAGAGAGGCTTAATTTTTTTTCTGGCATTATCTTTTCCACAAAATAGCGGTAGCCTTTGTCGGTCGGAATGCGCCCGGCGCTGGTATGAGGTTGATAAAGATAGCCCTCTTTTTCCAGTTCTGCCATCTGGCCGCGAACGGTCGCGGAGCTAGTATGCAGATGATATTTTTCGGAAATAATTTTTGATCCAACAGGAACAGCGGAGCTGGTGTATTCCTCAATGACGGCGGATAAAATTTTATTGAGTTTCAAATCCATTTCTTGCTTCCTCCCCTCCCTGCCTACCGGCAGGCAGGCTTTCCAAGGAGGGGAACTAAAAGGGGAGGTTTTGAGAAATTATTTATGTATTCTTATTATATTATGCAACTTAGCACTCGTCAAGTCCGAGTGCTAATCTGATAATAGATACAAAAAAATTCAGACAATCTTTCAATAAAAAATCCGAACAACTTCACTGAGTTGTCCGGATTTTGCTTATAAAGCAAGCTAAGCTATTGAGGAACGCAAGCCAGAAAAAAGACGTGCGCTCCGCCTCGGATAGCTTTGTCCAGAATGGTGACTATCTTGTAATTTCCTGATCTGGCTGGAACAAAAGAGGCAACGGCCAAGTCGTCCGAATCGGTGTCTGCGGCTACCATATTTCCCGATGAGTTAAATATGGCAATGTCTATGTCAATGGCATCGTTGCATCCGGCAGCCAAAAAAAGATATTTCTTGCCAGCCATAAGATACATTTCTTTGGCGAACATCTGTCCGGGTTCTAGCAGTCTGGCCGATCCATCGACAGCATTGTAGCCCTGGCTTCTTACGGCAAGAAAAGCGGCTACTGCTTTGGCCTTTGCTTGATCTTCAGTGGCAAAGGCAGGAGATGAAAAGAAAAAGAAACATCCCAACATGATCGAAATAACTACTCCGCTGATGAACATTTTTTTCATTGACTAGTCCTCCTTAATCGTAATTTGAAAAATTAAAGTACAGTACATCGTCCTGAAAATAAAAAACAAGTCCCCATGGACTGAATTTAGAGTATCAGAGTTACAAAATATGGTCAAATTCGTTGATTTGTTGGAATAAAAAAATCCCTGCCGAGTAAATGCGAATTTCGCAAACTCGACAGGGAGTCATGGCTGCTAGTGGTGGCGATCATGGTGACCGCGACCGCCATAGTATCCATGTCCATACCCATACCCACGATACCCATATCCACCGTAGTACGGGTATACTACGGTGGGCGCATAGTAGCCCGGAGCCATATTAACGGGCGCCGGTACTACCAATCCGACTGGCCGACCATAACGATCGACCGCGCAGCCGGAAAAAAGAAAAAAAACAAAAAGAACGAAAACCATTTTTTTTAACATGCTACTCTCCCTTTTCTTGGATATAGTTTCAAAAACCCATACATCATTCTGAATTTCTATTATACACCCAAATTACCATTCTGTCAATGGCACTGGGCTATATTAGGCTTAAATTAAGCAAAAAAAGAGGAGGCAGGCATCTGAATGCCTCCTCCTCGCCGGCTTACCTGCGAAACCATTTTTCGCCCATGGTAGCCGGGTTGCTGTCGAGTTCGTTCTCGAAATCGCGAAGGGGAATTTCCCGTCCGCATTTGTCACACTTGAGAACTTGCTCGCCTCGTGAAACCATTTTTACGATGTTTCCACCACACATAACATTTGCACGAACTACTTCACATTGAAAAACTGCCATCTTATCCTTCCTTTCTTTCATGAAGGTTTATAAACATGATCTTCGGGATTAATTTCCTTCAGATCGCCACGCAAATCAGCTTCTTTCTTTTTAATTTTCAGGGTAAGCGTCACAGGACTTTCGAGAGCTGTTATAATCAACTCGATTTCATCTCCGGATTCCAATTCAATCTCATGATCATGAGAATTTCGGATGTACAGTATTCTTCTTCTTTCCATCTTCCCAGTCTCCTCTCCAAAAAAAGTCATTCTTTCCCAATGTCTCTCCGATAATAAATTCCTTCAAATTTAATTTTTTCCATTTCAAGGTACGCAGTTCGGCGTGCCTGGTTAAGAGTTTCTCCTTTGGAAACTATGCCAAGCACCCGTCCGCCGGTGGTGACCCACTGGCCGGACTCATCCCGATCTGTTCCTGCATGGAACACTAAGGCATCTTTGCTGATCTTGTCAAGGCCGGTGATAGGAAGCTTGATTTTGTATCTGTCGGGATATCCCTTATACCATCCTTTTTTCCCTTTAGTTCGTCCGGACGTAGCGCAGAGACAAAGATAATAGTTCGGGTCTTCAATCAATTTAATCTTTTCCAGCGTGCCAGTGAGAATAGCTTCGCAGATATCCGCGAAATCATTTTGGATCCTTGGGATAATCACTTGAGCTTCCGGGTCGCCGAAACGGACATTTATTTCCAAAACATACGGAATCAGCTCCCCCTTTTCTTCAACGATCATTAGACCAAGATAAAGAACGCCTTTGTAGATGCAGCCGTATTTTTCCCGGTAGCCGTCAATCAGCGGTTTAGCTACTTTGTCCAGAATAATCTTTTGGAGTTTTTCATCCAGCCATGGATGGGGTGAATATGATCCCATGCCCCCTGTGTTTTTTCCGGTGTTTCCGTCCCCAACCGGTTTATAGTCCTGGGCGGCTGGCAGAGGCAAAATCGAATGGCCGTCGGTAAAGCAGAAAAAGGACAACTCTTGGCCATAGAGACGATCTTCGATGTCCACCCGGTTCCCCGCGTCTCCAAATGCTTTTTTCACCATGATGAGATCAATAGCTGCTTCAGCTTCTTCGTGTGTGTCACAAACAATTGATCCTTTGCCAGCAGCCAGTCCGTCAGCCTTGACGACCGCAAGACTGCGGTGATTCAGGACAAAATGCTTGGCAGCTTCCGGATTGTCGAAAACCTTGAAAGGCGGTACTGGAATTCCCAAGTCGCGCATGATTTTTTTGGCGTCGCATTTGGAATATTCGAGCCTTGCGGCAGCTTTTGACGGTCCGATGATGGCCAGATTCCTTTTTTCGAATTCATCGACGATTCCGGCGGAAAGCCAGCGCTCTGGTCCGACAAAAGTCAGATCGATTTTTTCCCTTTGGGCAAAATCAGCCATCTCCTCGATAGTTTCAAGATTCACCCCCGTGGCATAGCGGGAAATGCTGGCAGATTTTTGAGCAAGATATATTTTTCCGACTCTCGGGCTTTGAGCGAATTTCCAAACGATGGCTTCTTCTCTTCCGCCCTTCCCGCCAGCTACCAGAACTTTGAGGTTGTATTTTGGCAACATAAAATCCTCCTTATGGGTTTATAAAAATACAAAATGAGGCTGATAGCCCCCTTTATCCTCACAAGGTTATTGTATATGAGTAATGAAAAAAATCAAATTAATCAGGTTTACTATTCTATAGCTTTAGCGAAGGATAGTTGGGGAGGAGGGATTTCCGCCAAAGGCGGACAGGCGAACCCTCGCATCAAGTTTGCTTAAAGTTCCGAGACAGGGACTCGAACCCCGATTAGCAGAGCCAGAATCTGCTGTCCTACCATTAGACGATCTCGGAAAATATGATTTTATTTACTTATACAATCTACCTTAAAATTAAAAAAAAGCCAAGACGTTGCTTGGTTTGGAGCGGGCTGGAAGGTTCGAACTCCCCTGTTTGGGTGGATCCCAAACATCCCCCTTACGGAAAGCCCGCGTCGCTCCTTTTTTATAGTAATACACCGCGCTTATATTTTTAAGTATTTTCTTATAGCTATAATTCCGCTAAAAACACCGATTACGACACCTATAAACATCTGCAATCCCAGTACAATCAGAAAATCGGAATAGAATGTTGAAAGCAAGATTGCAGACGGAATTGTTTTCAGTGAAATGAGAGGCATTAGGAATTTGATCGTGACAAAAAGAAGCGCCATAGAAATAACTGACGCGATAATCCCGTAAGTGATTCCTTCAAAAATAAAAGGCAGACGAATATAAGTATTGGAAGCCCCAACAAGGCGCATGACTTCGATTTCTTGTTTTCTTGTATAAATCGTAATTCTTATTGTGTTAAATGTGATGAGCGTGGCCATCAGACCGAAAAGAAGCGCAATCATTGTTCCTATTTTCCTTGTTTCTTTGGCTGAATCATTGAGCTTTTCGATGACTGGCTTATTTTTCGCATAGTTTACTCTAAAAACGTCGTCTTTGAAGGGAGCACTGGAAATATAATTGGCGACAGATTCATATTTATCCGGATTAGCGGCCTTGACGTTAAGCGAGGGCAGAAGCGGATTGCCTCCAATTTCTTCGAGAGCCTTAACTATCGTAGGATTGCTATCATTATTTTTTTTGAAATCTTCGAGAGCCTTATCTTTCGAAACATAATCAACTGATTTTATTTCGCTGTAGTTTTCAAGATCTTTTTTAATTTTCAAAATATTTTCTTCCGATACGTCGGATTTAAAATATACAGTCACGTTGACTTTCTGCTGAAAATCTGCAATAACCCTGTTGACCGATGATGTTGTCAAATAGACGATGCTGATAAGGCACAGTGAAACCGCGATGATGCTAATCGCCGCAACGCTTAAAAGGCCGTTTCTCCAGAAATTTTTGATACTTTCTTTAAATGTTCTTGCAAAAATTAAAAACATATCTTTAGAATTTTACCCCCCACCACTTTTTGCTTACGCCAAAGGCGGAAATAAAAAATCATTTTTTTATTTTAAAACAGAGTACTTTTTATTAATTCAAATTATTTTTTTAGTTAAGAAAAAAAGCAAAAAGTGGTGGGGGGTTAACAGGTTTTGTATTCTCCCTTCGCATCATCGCAAATCACCTTTCCTTTTTCAAGTACGATGACTCTTTTTTCCGCTTTGTTGATGATCTCACGGTCATGGCTAGCCAGGATTACTATGGTGCCCAGCTTATTTATTTTCAAAAGCAGATCCATTATTTCTAGCGATGATTTCGGATCAAGATTTCCGGTCGGTTCATCAGCCAAAATTACGAGTGGCCTGTGGATGAGGGCTCTTGCGATGACGATTCTCTGCTGTTCTCCTCCGGACATCTCGCGGGGAAATTTTTCCATCTTGTCTGCCAGTCCGACAATATCCAAAATTTGAGGAACATTTTCCATGATTTCACTATTGGGAGCTCCTGCTACTTCAAGGGCGTAAGCAACATTCTCAAAAGCGGTCTTTTTTGGAAGAAGTTTGAAATCCTGGAAAACGGTCCCGATGTTTCTTCTGTGAAACGGAAGTTTTCTTCTGCTGATTGCGCCCAGCGGTTTTTCGGCAAAGAAAACCGTTCCTTCGGTTGGACTTTCTTCCGCATAGATAAGCTTCAGGAGTGTTGATTTTCCGGCTCCGCTTTGTCCGACAATAGAAACAAATTCCCCGTCTTTTATCTCAAGGTTGATGTTGTCGAGCGCGACATAGTCATCTTTATATTTTTTTGTGACTGAATCAAATCTGATCATAAACATTTACGAAAATACTAATCAAGCGAAAATACTAATTAATAAAAAATGCTATTCGTAATTTAGAAAAATTCGTATGTTCGTAATTATATTATAACCTATTTTCTAATCCACCTCAAGTAGCTTTCCATAAAATCCTTCAGGTTTCCGGAAAATACCGCTTCCACGTCGCTGGTTTCGTGCTTTGTTCTGTGATCTTTGACCATTTTATAGGGATGAATGACATAGGAGCGGATCTGACTTCCCCACTCCGCGCTGGCTTGTTCGCCTCGAAGTTCCATTTTTTCTTTTTCTCTCTCTTCCAGAAATTTTTGATGGAGTTTAGCTTTAAGAATTTTCATAGCCGTTTCCTTGTTTTGCAACTGGCTTCGCTCATTCTGGCAGGTTATGACGATATTGGTAGGAAGATGGGTTATGCGCACCGCGCTATCCGTAGTATTGACGCTTTGGCCGCCGGCTCCGGAGGAGCGATAGGTGTCTATTTTTATATCTTGGGAATTGATTTTTACTTCTTTAATATCTTCGATTACCGGAAGAATTTCAACCAGAGAAAACGAAGTTTGGCGAAGATTGTCCGCGTTAAATGGAGAAAGGCGCACCAGGCGATGGACACCAGCTTCGCTTTTTAGATTTCCATAGGCATAAAGGCCGGTTATTTCTACTGTTGCATTCTTGATGCCCGCTTCCTGGCCATTGGTCCTGCTTACAATTCTGGCAATAAAATTATTATTTTCCGCCCATTTTAGATACATCTTCATTAGCATTTCTGACCAATCCTGAGCGTCCACTCCCCCAGCTCCGCTATAAATTGAGATAATCGCATCATTTTTGTCATAGTCTCCAGAGAAAAGAGTTTTAATTTCAAGACGGCTCAAGATATTGGCAATTTCTTCAATTTCTTTTTCTACTTCACTAGTATCCTGTTCATTCTCAACCAACTTAATCATCTCAGATAGTTCAGCAATCTTTTTTTTGATGCCGGCCATTTCATCTATTTCTTTTTTCATCTCTTCGAGTTCTTGCATAATTTTTCCGGCGTATTGCGGTTCATTCCAAAAGTCAGTTGCACTTGATTTTTTTTCCAGTTTTTTTATTTCCTTTTCTTTTTTTTCCAAACCAAAAACAGCTTCAATTCCATCAATTTTTTCTTGTAGCTCTTCTGTTTTTTGCTGAAACTCGTTCATTTGGTCATCCAATTATTAACAGTCCAAACATTATGACAATTCCCAAAACAAAAGTCAAAACCTGAAATATGCCGTTTTTTGTATCGTTATGTTTGTGGAGTTCCGGAATCAAATCGGTTCCGGCGACATAGACAAATCCGCCGGCGGCAAAAGGAATCAGAAAACTTGTAATGTTCGCTTGAGAATTTATTATTAGTACGACTATTGCACCTAAAAAAGCGAACAGTGCTGAGAAAAAGTTGTATAAAATAGCTTTATTTCTCGAAAATCCGCCATAAATCAATGATCCAAAATTGCCTATTTCATGCGGAATTTCGTGAAATATGACGGCAACTGTCGTGGCAATTCCGATTGGAATACTGATGAGAAAACTGGCGGCAATTATTGTACCGTCGATAAAATTGTGCAGGCTGTCGCCGAAAAGAATTATATATGAAAATGGGTGCGGGTGTTCGTTGCTCGGCTCTTCATGGCAATGGCGCCAGTGAAGCACTTTTTCGAGGAGAAAAAAGACCAATATCCCGAGAAGAATAGAAATGGAAACAGTAATTTCTTTGTCACTGTTTTTAAAAGCTTCCGGAATAAGGTGGATGAAAGCGTCTCCCATAAGCGTTCCAGCCGAAAGACTGACAAAATAAATCAGGAATTTATACAGTTTCTTCTGGTCGAAAGAAAGCGTAAAAACGCCCACGAGCGAGATCAGACTGACGATAAAAACGGAAATAATTGTATAGAGCCAAATATTGAGCATGTATATAATTAACGTCATCCTGAGAACGGCGCCAAAGCCGGGCGAAGGATCTACGGTAGATTATTGCTAGTTATGTTTATATATAAAAGCTTCAGATGATGCAAGGTAGATCCTTTGTGTCGATTTCACGATCGACACTCAGGATGACGGCAATTTCAACAGATCGACTCTAAGGATGACGATTAAATAAAATTTTTAATCAGTTCGATATGACCGGCTTCAACTTGCATCAGCGCGCCGAAAAATTTGCGCAAATTATTTTCAACCGATTCACCTGCAAATTTCTTGTATAACTGCGTTGCATGATCTTCCAATTCTATAGTTTTTTTAAAATTTTCTACATTTTCATCAGAACAGCTTTCCGGATTTATTTCCGGCAGGGCTATGCTTAAAAGTTTTGTAACAATAATTGCATGTTCCAGTTCTATCTTGGCTAGGCGTTTATACATTTTTTGGATTTTATATTCTTTGGCTTTTCCGGCCATGCAGGTATAAATAGCGCTGGCTTTGATTTCTAAATCTAGTGTTTCCATTAGGTTTTTCTTAGTTAATTCTGAAATATCAACTTTTTCGCCTATTATCGGCTTGGCTTCATCAGCTAATTTGATAAAATTGTTTTTCGCCCCGCAAAAAGGGCAATCTGACGGTTTTTCAGTGCCGATGTACGCATCCCCGCAGATTTCACAGATGAATAAATTCATAATGTTATAAAATATTGAAAATTATTTTTTCCTTTTTCTTTGCCTTACTTTATTGAATCTATGCACGAATTTTTCATATTTTACAATAAATACGATTATGATTATCAATATCGGCAAAAGAAGGAACACCATTTCAGCGATTGTCTGCTTCAGCGCCATATCATCATAGGCGCTTGGATTATTCTGAATATCCAGAAAAGAAAATATGATTGGCGTGCAGGTACCCGAATTTTCAATTTTTAGCTTACAGCTCAAGATATCCCCTATTTCTACCTTATTTTTGTCGCTTTTTTTCCAGTCATTCGGAACAACTTCATCTAGCGTTCGCTCTTGATCGGTATCGATCATGTTGCTATTTTTCAGGAGATCAAAAGAGGCTGAGCTCAGGCTAATATCCGGCTGAAATCTGAACCTAACCAGTTTAGTGCTGGCTTTTTCTGGATTAAAATATAAATTAAGCACTTTGCAAAGGCCATCAAACTCATCGTAAGCGCATCCTCCTCCGATAATCTGATTGGGAGTAGAAACGGCTTTGGCTGTATTTATGGTGCAAATAAAAAAAACGACCCCTGCTAAAATAGCTGCAAAAAATATTATTATTTTCTTCATAATACTTTTTATTTGAATTTTTTGTTTATTTTATATATGATGGGTTATATGCCGTCCTAGCTCAATTGGTACCCGCCCGAACGTACCGTTCGGTACGGGCGGGGAGCAACGGTATTCCGCCAAAGGCGGACAGGCTCCAACTGTAGGTTACAAAATTACATTTGCCCTCTTAGCTCAATTGGTAGAGCAACGGTATCGTAAACCGTAGGTTGCCAGTTCAAGTCTGGCAGAGGGCTCAACTATAGCCCCCTTCTCCTGTTTACGGGAGAAGGTGCCCGAAGGGCGGATGAGGGAAAATCAATTTTCTGCCAACCTTACGATCCTAGCAAATTCTTCATTCACCATTCTTTGAATCTGTTCTAAAACAGGTTTATTTTTTTCTGAAAAAAGATGCTTGAATCTTCCCTGGGTTTTCAGAAATTCCGTAACTGGTTTTTGTGCGCTTGGTTCGTAGGTAATTCTATATTTTCCTTTTTCTATTTCATATAACGGCCAAAAATTGGTTTCGGTGGCCAGTTTTGCGATGTTCACATATTGCGAAGTCGGAAATTTCCAATTGTTGGTGCAGGGAGAGAAAACCAAAAGAAAAGTCGGCCCTTCAATTTCCAG
>Ga0247841_10001237_pt1 | contig 59562 bp, 40 predicted proteins | sample LaCruzMarch2015__2_FD_192410 | JGI IMG/M metagenome (GOLD analysis project Ga0247841, IMG submission 192410) | Freshwater microbial communities from meromictic Lake La Cruz, Castile-La Mancha, Spain - LaCruzMarch2015_18m | ecosystem: Environmental > Aquatic > Freshwater > Lake | place: Spain...
GGAGAGGGAACTACTTTCTTCCTGATTGTAGTGGCACACCATTTGGTGAGCGCATCGCGCGTCCCTCTTCTACCCTCTCCCGGTACGCCGGGAGAGGGCCAGGGTGAGGGTCCCGTGTGGCCGCATCTGAATCGTTACGTCTAAGGCCATCCCTGTTGCAACGGCCTATGCGCCCGATGCATGCATGGCCTGTCGTAGCTCGACACTCCACTACGATCATTCGTTACGGCCTCCGGAGGCGGTAGAAGCGGGACAGGACATCAGGGGGCAGGGTGATCTGGTAAAGCGAAAGGGCGCCATTGGTCTCGATGGTGTTGGTTACGTTCTGCCAACCGCCGGGTAGTGTTTCCAGGTCCGATACCCATTGTAGCTGGAACCCATCCACGCCCGAAGGCCAGAATATCGTGAGTCCGTTGGTAGGCCTCATAATGCTGAGTGCGACAGCCGGTATTGGTTCCGGGGAGACCACACTTGAGCCCGGTATGGACGGTAGCCCCATCAGGGCCAGCGCAAGGTTCCCGGAATCGCAATTCCGAAGCGGCTGCGGCGATGCGGTGTAGGTCAGACGATTGGTGGATGGATTCCCCCGGTTGGAGAAGAGATCATAAGCATCCAACGATGGAGATATGACCGCCGGTCCCCAGGCAAAGAAAGGAATGGCGTAATCCTCGTAAATTGAGGCTACGCCATGACTCCCGCCGATGCCGCCATGGTCGGCAACAAGAACAATGGCAATCCGATTCGATAGCGCTGGAGTGGAGTCGATAGCGTCAAAGATGCGGCCCAGCTGTGCATCAACATGCTTCGCGGCATTGCTGTAGGTCACGCTACCCCAATCGCTGTCATGGCCGGCATAATCCGGCTCGGCGAAATGCAGGAATGCGTAGTTCGGGGTGGCGTTGGTCAACTCGGCCAGCAGGGCGGTAACTATAGCCTCGCTCGCGCCATACCAGTTGGTGCCTGCATCAGTGAGCATGTACGCATCGATCTTGTTATGGCCGTTGTCAGGACCAATCAGGTCCTGAGCGCCATACGTTGCATTGTAACTGCGAACGAAAAATGCGAATTTGCTTTTGCTTGAGTAGAACGACGTTGAAAGACCGCGGTCATGCACCACGTCCAGTGTGCTGTATTGGTAGGTCAGGTTTGGATTCCCATCACTGTGAATTGTGTGTGTTCCGCCGGGGTCTCCATCGCCAGTGATACCGTGGTACGTTGTATTGCTCCGGCCAGATGGCTGGGATACGGGGCGGCCCGTGAGCATGCATGTGTGGTTAGGCATCGTCACTGAATTGTAGTAGTCGCAACGCGCTTCTTGTGTGGAGGCACCCTGATCTCTGAGGCGTATGAAGTTGGGAAACATGGCCGGCGCATTGCTGAGGTAGCTTCGCAAATAGTACGCCCCAAGACCATCCACGCTGATATGAATGACGTATGGCATTGCCATGTCGAAAGTGATGTTTGGATCCACCACGTTGGTCCAAACTCCGCCGGCAAAGGCATTGGGCGAAGATGACGTATCGTGGATGTCTTGCCCCGGTGCCCAGGAAACCTGCACATCGCCGGTTGCCGGTTGCATGAAGAGGAATGTGTACGGACCTGTGCCGGAGCCTGATGCCTCAAGGGCAGGCTGACCAGCAATGAGCAGGGAATCCGCGGTCACTCCGGTCACGGGTTCGTTGAAAGTGACGCTGATCCTGGTCAGGCATCGCACCCTTATGCCTTGAGGCGGGAAGATGCTGGCGACCTCCGGCGGAATCGTGTCGGGCATGAAATACTGCCAGGACGAACTGGTCGAATCAAACAGATCCGGAACTGACGTTACGTCCGTAATGTTCTGGGTGGGAGACCAGGATACGTCAACTTCGGTGTTGCTGGGTTGCGGGAATCCAAATGTATATACGTTACTTGACCCGCTCAGACCGGTAGCTGGTGCGCCATTGATCAGCAGGTTTGCGGCGGTCACGTTCGTAACCGACTCGCTGAAAGTAACGACTATCTGCGTCAGGGTGTTGGTGAACGTTCCATCTGGTGGTGATACGGCTACCACACTGGGCGGATCAGCTTCATCGAGCCGGATCATGTCCAGCGCGTAGCCATTGGTTCCGGCAGTTGGTTTCCCTGGGAAGGTGCCGGTGAATTGGCATGTGGAAACCGAAAACGTCCCGCCGGAGCTTGGAACAACGTTTTGCCACAGCACCATATCCCCGGTTGTATTGATTCCGGTAGGCATCGCCGCCTGGTTGGTCGTAAGTTGGCCCGGGAGTTGCGTCGAGGTGAATACATTGGTTGTGTGCCTCGCCGTAGATGACTGGGCACCTGTGATTTCGATCAGGCTCCACCGGTCGCTGTAGGCCGCCGCACCGCCGCGAACGGCTGTTCCCCTGAAGTTGTATTTTCGATACGGAGACAGGCCGCTGATCTTGTATACGACTGATGTGGTCCCAGTGACCTGTATTGAGTTGGTCGTGGACGATGAGTTGTACCAGTCTACGTAGCCGTTGAAAGTGACGTAGGCCGGAGTCCCGGCTGCCGGTGTATTGCTTAACCTGCCGGACTTACTCCCGGAGTCAACCAGTGTTAGAGACACGGCGATGTTGGTGCCGGTTTGAATGTCTTTCATCGCCCCGGTTTTGGTCCCATACGGTGAAAACCGCGTGGTATTGGCGTGTGTGTTGGTTCCAGGCAGGCACTCGTTGTACGCTGCCCACTTGCCGACCGCTGTAGACGGCATACCAACCCCAAAAGCTGTAGCGAACAGCAGGAACAGGAAGGTACCCGATTTTAGGTTCGTTCTCACGCCAGCATTATAGCAACGCAGGCGTCTGCGCGCCAGACTTATCACTGTTGTCACAGCAATTCTCATTTTGACCGGACGAGCATGATTCGGCTCTTTCCCTGTAGGGCCGCCGCTTGCGGCGTGCCGTCTTCAAGTTGCTATCTTGTAACGCATTGCGACGCGCCGACAAGCGGCGGCCCTACAATGCACAAACCCCGTTTTGCACCCACCTGCGCCAAAATGAGAATTGCTGCTGTTGTCATGACATGCGTGCCTTCCCGTCAATTGGAGGGCCGACAGGAAAGCGAGCGAGTTTGATAGCGTGTTGCGAAATGCTTTTGAGCTTGCCTTCGCATCATCAGGCGCGGATTATGATAAATATGTCGTCAAGCACAGTGCAAATCAGGATGTTATGAAGATCCACAAAATTCTGCTGGCTTCTTTCTTCCTGATTGCCATATCGAGCATTTCCCTCGCTACTGTTCAGCAGCCAAAACGGGTCTTTGTACTCAACTCGTTCAACCGCGGCTACACGTGGACGGATAATATGTTGCGCGGGATTGACGATACCTTTACGAAATCCGGCCTTAACATTGAAACCTACGTGACTTTCATGGACATGAAGCGTGTTCCCGCTACACCTCAGTATTTCTCTCAACTCAAGGAGTTGATCCGGGCAGGGTACGGAAGCGTCAGTTTCGATGCCGTGCTGGCCTGCGACAACGATGCGTTTGAGTTCACGAAGAAATATCGCGATGAGTTGTTCCCTGGAATACCTGTTGTATTCAGCTCTATCAACGATTTCGACCAGCGGATGCTTGATGGCCGCAAAGACATCACTGGAACGAGTGAGAACACCGACTACGCTGGCACGATCAGATGTGCGCTCAAGCTTCGCCCTTCGACAACCAACATTGTCGTAGTGGTGGATGCCACGACAACCGGCAGGGCACACCGCTCCGCTGTTGAAAAGCTCCATCACGAGTTTCCGCAAGAAGTCACTTTCACTTATCTGTCCCTTGCGGACTTCACACTGGACGAGCTTGCCCGGAAGCTATCAGGGCTGGAAAGAGGAAGCATTGTGCTTCTACTCCAGCATTTTGTGGACAGGACCGGAACCTCGCATCCCGTCAAACAGAGCACATCGCTGCTCACCCAGAGCTCTGCTGTGCCTGTGTTTGTCACCACCGATATTCGTATGGGGTTTGGTGCGCTCGGCGGTCATCTTGTGAGCGGCTATCATCATGGAGCGGATGCAGCGGAAATGATACTCCGAATCCTGAATGGTGCCGATATCCGCTCGATTCCTGTGCTTCTGGATGCCCCAAATAAGTACGTTTTTGATTACAGTGTCATGAAGCGTTTTGGCATTCGGGAACGTAACCTGCCCAACGGTAGCATCCTGATCAATAAACCGGTGTCGGCAATGGCTCTATACAAGCGGGAATTGTTCATTGCGGCAGTGGTCTACTTCATCTTGTGCGCGGCGATTGTCATCGTGTTGATGGAAATCAGACGACGAAGGAAGGTTGAGCAGACGTTGCGGGCGAGTGAAGAGCGATACAGGACATTGTTTGATAAGGCCGGAGAGGGTGTCATCCTCATGTGCATGGAAGGGAAGCTTCTCGCCGTCAACGATTCCTTTGCCAGAATGCACGGCTATAGTGCGGGAGAAATGCTCAACCGAAATCTTATTGAGTTTGACACGCCGGGCTCGTTTCAACACTTCCCAGAACGGATGGCGCGATTGCAGACTGGTGAGACCGTTACCTTTGAAGTTGAGCACTACCACAGGGATGGCCATGTCTTCCCGCTCGAAGTGTCTGCCACCATGGTCGTCTCCGGCGGACAAACCTATATTCAGTGCTTTCACCGCGATATCACCGCGCAAAGGCGCGCACGCGAGGCGTTGGTTCGGGGTGAAGCAAAATATCGTAGACTCTTCTCTGAAATGAACATGGGTTGCGCTCTCCACGAGATCATGTGTGATGAGGCGGGTAAGCCTGTGGACTACGTCACGCTTGATGTCAATGATGCCTTTGAGCGCATTCTGAAGTTAAAACGAGCAGAAGTGATTGGAAAGCGTGCGAGCACGATCCTGCCCGCGGAGGAACTATCCAGATGGGTGGCCATTTTCGGTCCAGTGGCACTGACAGGTATATCGAGCAGTTTTGAAGTATACTCCGCCACTAATCAAAGGTATTTCGAGGGAAACGCGTATTGTCCTGAATCAGGCAAGTTTGCCGCGACATTCAGTGATGTGACCGAACGCAGGCAGTCATTGGAGGAAAAAGAGCAACTTCAAAAGGAGTTGGCGCAGGCGCAGAAGATGGAATCCATTGGGCGGCTTGCCGGTGGGGTGGCGCACGACTTCAATAACATGCTGACCGGCATAATAGGTAACGCCGAACTCTGCCGGGATGACTTGTCGTCTTATCATCCTCTCCGCCAGCGCCTTGACGAAATAGTCGCTGAAGCGCAGCGCTCCGCCGAACTTACGCGCCAGTTGCTTGCGTTTGCCCGTAAACAGACAATCATACCGAGGATAGTCGACCTGAACGACAGCCTGGAGAACATGCTGAAGTTGCTGCGCCGCACTATCGGTGAGCATATTGAGGTGGCGTTTCTTCCCGGTGAGGGGTTATGGCCCGTCTGGATTGACCCTTCCCAGGTCGATCAGATCCTGGCCAATCTTTGCGTCAACGCCAAGGATGCCATCACTGGAGCCGGCAAAGTAATAATCCTGACGGGGAATGTCACAATCGATAAACCGAGTGGAGCAGGCCGCACGGCCGCTGCTCCTGGCGAGTATGTATTTCTATCCGTCAGCGACAATGGCTGTGGTATGACGAAGGATGTTTGCGACCACATATTCGAGCCGTTCTTCAGCACCAAGGGTATCGGCAAGGGCACTGGACTCGGGCTGGCCACTGTCTACGGGATTGTCGAGCAGAACAAAGGGTTTGTCAGTGTGCTCAGCGCACCAGGTGAAGGATCAACGTTCAGCGTCCACCTCCCACGGTCCTCGGCAACGGACCACGGTGCGGCAGTAGCGAGAGCAAAGACGGATCGCCCCGGCGGCACAGAAACCATCCTGCTTGTTGAGGATGAGGAATCCGTTCGTGTTACCACACGCATATGCCTTGAAGGCCTCGGCTATACCGTTCTGGTTGCTGATGGTCCTGAGAAGGCGCTGCACATGACCATGCAGTATTCAGGGGTTATTCATCTGCTGATCACGGACATGATTATGCCGATCATGAACGGGCGTGTCCTTGCTCGGCGGTTGAACGAAATTCGCCCGAAGATCAAGTGCCTGTTTATTTCCGGCTTCAGCGCGGACATAATGGAAGAAGAAGGTTTTCCCAACGGTGATTTCAACTTCCTGCCAAAGCCATTTTCGCGCGACTCACTCGCTCGAAAGGTACGGGATGTGATTGATGGATAGGCTTTACGTCGGGAGTTTGCCGCCATCTTCCTGCTGACCATCATCAAGCGGCAATTCGACCATCACGCGGGTGCCGCGTTCGCTTGATTCAACGTTTATCTGGCCATTGTGGTCGATGATTGTCCGCTGCGCAATTGGCAGGCCGAGACCCATGCCGCGGGCCTTGGTGGTGCAGAATGGCGAAAAAAGATTATCACGGATTGCGGAAGGAACGCCCGGTCCATCATCCTGGATGGCTATCTGAACAGCCGCAGGAACGCCACATGAGGGGGCAAGACGTGCCGAGAATACAATATGTCCCTTTGGTTGACCGGCAAGCGATTCGAGAGCGTTTGTCAGCAGGTGACTGAATGCTCCTTCAAGAGCGGTGACATCACCGCGCATTGGAGGCAGTGTGTTATCAGCTTGCATCTCAATCTTTATTCCACTGTTTGGCTGTCTCGAGTGTGCGAGCGCGATTGCCTGGTGCATTGCGTTGCGTATTGACAGCATCGTCTTATGGATCGCAGGAGGGTGCGCAAAGGCATTGATCTGGTCGATCAGCGAATTCAGGCGTTCGATTTCTCGAGATACCATCATACTGAATTCGGACCTGAATTCAGCATCTCCGTAGCGTTCAGGCAGCAGCTGGGCAAATGTCTTGATGGCGGTCAGCGGGTTGCGGATTTCGTGGGACATGCTGGCGGCAAGGTCGTTCCAGAAAGCCGCTCGTTTGACCTGTTCTTCGCGTTCAACAAGGTGGCGTTCGGCGGATACATCGTGCAGCAGCGCCAAAGCGCCGACGCATGTGTTCTTATCCAGCAAGGGACGCATTTCAACGCCGATCAGTTTTCGATTCGCGCCGTGATGCCATGGGGTGACGGGAGCAAGTTCCTCATTCCGCAATGCACGCGCAAACAAATCGGCCAGCCGGCTGCCAAGAGTCGTCACTGAACGCCCGACCGCGTCGGCAGCCGGCAGGCCAAGGATATTTCCGGCCGCGCGGTTATACCAGCGGATGATGCCGTCTTCGCCCGCAGCAACGATGCCGAGATCCATGGCATGGAGGAGAGTCTGCGCCAGTGTTGTCTGCAACGCGATGGCTTCATAGAGAAGGGCGTTTTCCAGTGTGCCGGCGATGTGTTCGGCAAGGACGGTCAGATTTTCCAGATCCGCATGTTCCAACGGAATCCCGGTCGCGCGATGGCCGACAAAAAACCAGCCGAGCACCTTGCCGCGTGCGTAGAGGGGAATGATCACTTCCGCACCGAGCGCGTCGAGCATTTGCTGTAAAAAAAGGCGTTCCTCCGGATCGGTGATGTGATCGAGTCCGGAGCGGGCGAGCAGATGCGCATGACGTTCCAGCCACTGCACCAGATGGTGATGATCAGGGTATTCCAGGTTGTGGGTCGCTTCCAGGCAGCGCAAGCCTGCGCGTAAACGATAGATGCCTCCGTTACGCACCATGGCGAAAAGGCCGACGCGGGATACTTTGGCGATGTCGGCGATCCCTTCGACGATGTTCTTTATCAGCGCGTCGACGTTGTCGAAATTTCGCAGTGCCCTTGAGAAATGCTGAAAAGGCAGCGGCGACGGCGCTTCAGGCGCATTGCCTGCATCAACCTGGCCGGCATGGGGCTGGATACGTTGTTGTGCCGCCATGAGGAGCGCGTTTACCTGAGTCAAGGCCAGGTGTTGAAGCGCATGACTGATCAGCGTCTGGAAACAGATGCGGTCGGGATTGAGCTCTTCCACCGCATAGACGCCAAGCGCCACGGATGCAAGGACTGGATCAGAACGTCGGGGCCCAAGGACGATAATCACATTGCGCGGCTGATCCTGGAGCAGTTGAGGCAGTAATCTGGCAAACTCAGAACTGCATGAGTCCATCAACAATACAGCGGGGCCAAACTGATGGAGTGCTCGTTCCAGATCAGCAGGCTCTGTAAGAATTCGCACCTCGGCTCGCTGCAAGAGCAGACCAGTGACGCGTTCCGCCAAAGTGGAGTCCTTTGTGTAGAGCAGGCACACAGGGACTGGTTTCATGGTTCGTCCTTCTCCGTCATCAGCGGAAATGTCAGTGAAAAGATTGTACCTTTCCCCGGTGAGCTTTCAACCTCAATCGCGCCCCCATGTTTCTTGATGATGTTATGGGCAACCGACAAGCCCAGTCCGGTACCATTCGCCTTTGTGGTGTAGAACGGGTCGAAAATGCTGGGCAGGGCTTCGGCGGGAATTCCCTTGCCGTTGTCCTGAATATGCACACGAATGTGAGCGGTGGTCACTGCCTGTCCCCATAAATCGCGTTCGCCGGTTGGCGCACTGGAGTTCTCAGTGCGCACGCTGACAATACCGTGTTCATCCATTGCCTCAATGGCATTGAGGTAGAAATTCAGAAACGCCTGAACAAGTAAATCATGATCGCCAAGGATGCGGTCCCTGGATGCATTGAACTCCTTGTGGAGTGTGATAGTCAGCCTTTTGAGTTGCTGTTGTGTCAGACTCAGCGTGTGCTCCAGTACGTGGTGCAGATAGAGGGGTCTCAGAGAGGGTTCCACCGGGCGTGAAAACTTGAGCAGCTGGTTCACAATGCTGTCAATACGGGTTACTTCATCCCCGACAAGTGAGGAAAAGGACTGCCTGAAATCCGGATCTTCATAACGGTTAGGCAGCAGTTGCGCGAAGGTCTTGAGCGTGACCAGCGGGTTCTTGATTTCATGCGCCATGCCCGCGGCCAGAGTCCCGACACTTGCCAGCCGATCGCTGCGGCGAATTTGATCCTCCAACTGGCGTATGGCGGTCTGGTCATGGATTACCATCAATGCGCCAAGGGTCTTGCCTGTGTGCCCGCGAAAGACGGAACTCCCAATTCGTACAGGCAGGGATGTCCCATCCTGCCGCGGCAAAATGACATCCGCATCCCTCAAATCCTGTCCCTTGGCCAGAGCATTTCTGAGGGCGCTGGCCAAGGGAAGCGGCAGTCTGTCAACCGGTCGATTCAGCACATCCTCGGCTGAAAGTTTGGTGAGACGTTGAGCCTCGCGGTTGAAGACCGTGATCAGGTCGTCGTTGTTCACCGCGATTATGCCGCTGACAATACTGTCCAGTAGAATGTCGTTATAGATCCTGCTGTCTTGAACCTCGGTGTAGAGCTTGGCATTTTCAATGGCAACCGCGAGTTCGTTGCAGAGAATATGCAGCGCGTCCTGGTCGAGCCTGTCGTAAATCGTTCCAGTAAGACGGGGACCTATCAGCAGCACACCGTTCATCTTACCCTCGAAATAGAGCCCCATAGCCAGATCGACCCGGCGAAGCCTCATTTCGCGTACAACAGCTTTCGATTGGGGTTTCTGCGAGAAACGTTGCAACAGGTCAATGGAGCATGACTCTTGCGATTCCTTGAGCCGTTCGATCAATGGATTTGCATCTTCAAGTGACATGTCCGGAGAAATGGAGCTGCTCGGTCCGGGTTCACGAAAATAGCGATGATCGGGCAGCAGAATTGTTACGCGCTCGGAATTGAAGGTTTTCGAAAGAAACTCCGCAAAGTCGCGCAATATCTCCTCGGTCTTGGCGACAGACTGCAGCATGGCTGTCGCCTTCTGCATTGTCTCGGCAATGTCGAGAGAGCGACTTTGGAAGAGGTTGTTTACAAATGTCTGCAGCCGACCACGCACGGGTGTCATCGCAAAGACTGTTACAAGTGTGGCAATCAGGCTGGCGGAGTAGGGGGGGAACAGCGTGAACGGTACCAGAGATGCGGCAATGCTCCACGCAAGAAAGTACAGCAGGGTCAGGAAGAAGGCGAGCAGGACATAGGCGGCCGCGCGCTGCAGAATGTATGCCACCGCCATGATGCGTCGCGTGGCGATGCCGTAAGCAATCGACCCGGTGAAAACCATAACGCTCAGTGCATTGGAAAAGGGGACAACCCGTGAAGATTGCGTTACCATGGTGGTGACCAGCGCAAAGATGACACCGATCATAAACGCAACCGCAGCGCCAAAAGAGACGAATTCAATCTCGATACGCTCGCGCCCCTGAAGCTTCCTCCTGTCGACGAAATACACCAGCATCAGAGCTATCATCGACAAGGTGAGGTAGCCCGCGTAAATTGCAAAACCAGGGCCGTATCTCGGCTCTGGGATCGCAAATATGTCCCGGTCTGATTGCGGGGCAAATACCACGTCGCGCAGAAAGACATTCGTGAAGCACAGGCCTATAAGGGCAAGAGTTGCCAGAATCAAGAACCGGGCACGACCTAGAACGCGACCAAAATGCTCTTCCGGATGCAGGATGGACTGGCGCAGGAGGTGGCCGCACAGCGGCATCATGACTGCAAATACAGAAGCCCACTGGATGGACAGCTTAGCCCATCCTGCATCCAGGCTGTTCAATGCATACCACGTGGCTGTCAGCCATAGTGTGGTGAAGACGGAAAGGCACAGATAGACCTGATTGGTTGTTCTTCCGGAATTGCTCTGAAAAACGCTTACGCCTAGAAAGGCAGAGAAGAACAACACTCCAAGGAACAAGATTCCAAAGGTGATCATGCTACGAAACCCAGTTATTGATCGCTAGAGAACTGTTCACGCGTCCAATGCCATGCGAATTAATCAAGGCATTCCGTATCAATGCCCGGCGTGCCATGGGAACGTAATCAAGATCGCAGGCCGGATCCGGATCCTCGTAATTGGCCGTAGGCGGCAGAATACCGTGGCGACAACCAAGGCCGCAGGCAACAAGTTGCATAGGTCCGCCGGCGGCCAGTGGATTGCCAGTCACACCCTTTATTGAGCTGACAGGTATCTGGTAGGCGTATCGGCCGAAAACGTGTTTGATGGCTTCAGTTTCAACGCGGTCAATTTCCACATCGCTCGGCCCATGGGCGCAAATATAATCGATGTTTACTGGCGCAAGCGACGAGTTGGCGAGAGCATCCCGCATGCTGATCTCCAGCCCGCTGCCGGCTGCCGGCGAGTTGTCGCTTGCCCTGCCAAAGCCGGCTATTTCGAGATACGGTTTAACTCCGCGCGCCAGAGCGTGTTCGGCATTTTCGAGAATTACCATGGCGCTTCCCTCGGCGAGAATACCGCCGGATCGCCGGTTATCGAACGGACGGCTGGCCTTCTGCGGCGACTCCTGGCAGGCTCCGATCATTCCTGATGCGCAAATACCAGCGAGCACCGATGTATCGATTGCGGCATCCGCCCCGCCGGCAATGGCAATATCAGTCCGGCCATCTCTGATCAGAGATGCGGCTTCTGCAATCGCATCGAGTCCTCCGACGCAACTGTTTGAAACAGTACAGATACGTGATGGCACTTCCAACAGAGCGGCGACGGTGCTCGCCGCCGAAATGTGCAGGCAACCCAAAATAGACGGTTGTACGGCGCCGGCACCCTTGGCAAGAAGTCGTTGCATCTGGTTTGCCACGATGTCAAATCCACCCATGCTGATGCCGAACACTATTGCTATCGGAGCCGCTCTCAAGAGCGCAGGGGTATCCAGCTGTGCGTCCCGCAGAGCCATGCGACTTGCAGCCACGGCGAATTGGCTATGGCGACTCAGCCGTTTGGCCTTTATCTTGCCGTCAAGAAATTCGTCCGGATTGAAATTCTTGACTTCGCCGGCAATCTTCACAGGCAAGTCGGCAACATCGCACAGTGTGATGAGGTTGATGCCGCTCTGGCCGGTAACGAGAGTGCTCCAGAAAGCATCCTTACCATTGCCGTTAGCGGCCAGGATTCCAAGTCCGGTTACGACAACTCTGTTCTTTCCGTACATATTAAATCATGTAGCTCCCCTGCGGGGAGAAGGAGTCTCTGGCGACCACTTACTCAGTCGATCAGACACTCCATATTGAATTCGATCTGAAGAAATCCAGCGCAGAAACAAACCCGCTATTACTGCAAAAGAGTAAAGCCAAGTTTGTCTTGCCTAACAAGGCAAAACATGCAAAATCGCCGAAGTTATTATTGTGATATAACTGACGAAAAGGAGAAGAATGAATAGAACGACTGGTTTGTGCCTTGCGTCGCTTCTCTGCATCAGCACCGTTGCGGTACTGCCATCCTTGGCTGACGGGTTTCGTAATCCTCCACCCGGTGCCGTCGGAATGGGTCGCGCCGGCGTGATCATTGCGCAAGTACCCGATGCTTCCGCAGTTTTCTATAATCCGGCCAATCTTGCGCTGATTCAGAATTGCTCAATAGAAGCTGCTGTTTCAATCGCTCATTCAGAAGCGGACTTCAGCGGCCCCGGCGGTAGTGTATCATCGGATACCGATTGGCAGATGCTGCCTAATTTCTTCATGGCGACAGCTCGGGAGTGTCACGGCAAGAAGTACACACTGGGAATAGGGGTGACGTCGCCGTTTGGGCAGGGCATGGATTGGCCGGAGGAAAGTTTTGTGAAGTACAATGCCCCCTTTTCAGCACAGATGAGCATGGTGAACGTTAATCCATCGGTAGGAATGCATATTTCGGAATCAGTTCTCCTTGGCGCAGGGGTCGATGTGTATTGGTCGCGTCTGAAGTTCAAGCAGGCCATTCCATGGGCCAGGCTGATCCGAACTCCAGCGCCATTGCCGGACGGCGTTGCGAGTTTCGAGGGCAATGGAACGGCCGTAGGAGGCAATATCGGGCTCACATGGTTGATTGACAAATCACAACGGCTTGGCCTGACATATCGCAGTCAATTTGACATGTCCTACGAAGGCGATTTTGAAGCGAGCAATATGCCGCAGGGTATGCAGGCGTCTGATTTCTCTTCAGAGTTGAAATTCCCGAATATTATTGCCATAGGTTACGGTGTCGAGGTTACCTCCAAATTAAGCGTTGAGGCGGATTTCGAATGGCTGAACTGGGCGAGGAATGACTCCCAGCCGCTTGATATAGGTTCCAATAACGCGCTGTTGCCGCCACAGATGAGAACTGTCAACAACAGTTGGAAGGATACTGTCACGGCCGGGGTATCGGCCGAGTATCGCTTCGATCAGGATTGGGCGTTGCGGGCGGGTTACGCATTTCTGCAAAGCCCGGTTCCTGATCGTACGTTCTCGCCTGTGCTGGGAGACACCGATGCGCACGAATTCACATTGGGAATTGGATGGCATCACGGCAGTCATGCATTGAATGCTGCATACGCGCTCAGTATATACAAAGATCGCAGCATCACCGGCAATCAGACGCCGGCGATAAATGGGGAGTATTCCTTTTCCTCGGATTTGATCAGCTTATCCTATGTCTACACACTGCCATGAGTAACACCACTGCAAGCAATCCAAATGGCAAAGTTCTCGTCATTGATGACGAGCTCGGTCCTCGAGAGAGCCTGCGCATTCTACTCAAGAATGATTATCAGGTGTTGTGCGCTGAATCAGTGGACGCCGGTTTGGATTTGTTGCGCAGCGAACAACCGGATGTAATCGTCCTCGATATCCGCATGCCAGGCAAGAGCGGCATTGAAGGGCTGCGTGAAATCCGCGCGGTCGACTCGCTCGTCTCAGTCATAATGCTGACCGGCTACGGGGCGTTGGAGACGGCGCAGGAGGCCATGCGACTTGGCGCCAGTGACTACCTCAAGAAACCTTTCGACACCACCGACATGTCGCGCGTGATCGCGCGTAACGTACAGCGCACACGCTTTGAGCGCCGGCGGTACCAGACCAGCAAGGATCTCGAGGCGATCAATGCCAGGCTGATCAATGAACTGGCAGGTAAAGACAGCGCGGCAGCCTCGATTGGTCGCCGTTCCGCGGAAATAGCCCACGACCTGCGAAATCCGCTCACGACTGTGATCGGTTGTCTGGGGTTGCTTTCCGAGGAATTGCATCACGGCAGGCAGGATCTTGGCAGTGACTGGCAGGAAAGAGCGGTAAAATCGCTGGAGATGATTGAAAACAGCGTGTGGCGCTGCAAGGAGCTTGCCGACTTGCTGATGAACCTTGGGAAGAGCGGTGCTCTTCCATCACAAACAGTACGATTGGTCGAGTTTGTCAGAGAAATTGTCAAGAGCCTTGAGATTCGCGCTGCAATGCGCGGTGTGAGAATTTCTGTCACCGCGGAATGTCAGGAAGTCGAAATCACGGCGCACCGGTTGCAGCTCTTCAGGGCCTTTTCAAATATCATGCTTAATTCATTTGAAGCCGTACCGGAAAGCACTGGAACCGTGAATGTTGAATGCCGGCTGGATGGCGCCATCGCGACGATTACAGTGCGTGACAATGGCTGCGGTATCACACCGGAGCAATTGGCTCGAATATTTGAACCGTACTTTACCACCAAGAAGGATACCGGGACGGGACTTGGCCTGTTTATCGCCAAGACGGTGATAGAGGATCTGCGCGGCTCGATTGATGTGCATAGTTCAGTGGGCAAGGGTACTGTGGTGACCATCCATTTACCGGTGCATCCGGTTACCTCCTGAGACAACCTCGATACTAGAATGAGTACAACCGACTGTTCCGCCGCACTGGACGCCTGGCGTCAGGTCTTGGGAGATGAGCATGTGCACACTGCTCCCGGATTCCTGAGGACGTATGCCAGGAATGCCGGCGGTTTGATTCGTGAGGTGCGCGCAGTGCTGCGACCCGCTTCGACTGACGAAGTTCTACGGGTTGTAACGGTGGCAAACCAGTTTTGCATCCCGCTCCATCCCATCAGTTGCGGCAAGAACTGGGGCATGGGATCGCGATTGCCGGTTCGGGAAGATAGCGTGGTTCTCGATCTGAGCCGCATGAATCGAATCCGCGAGGTCAATGCCGAACAGCAGTATGCGATCATCGAAGCAGGTGTGACGCAATCACAGTTGTGCGCCTATCTAAGAGAAGAAGGAATACCTCTTCGTTTCAATGTCACCGGTTCGGCGGCTGATACCAGCATAGTCGGGAATGCGCTGGACCGTGGCGTGGGCTATCTGGCTTCGCGCGTAGACGAAGTCTCGGGGTTTGAAGTGGTGCTTGGAAACGGCACACTGCTTAGAACCGGCTTTGGTCACTTTCAAGGGGCGCGAATGACGCATGTTTACAAGCATGGCATCGGCCCGGAGTTGGACGGACTCTTCTTCCAGTCAAATTTCGGGGTGGTGACGGCGCTGGGCATTGCGCTTCTCCCGCTGCCTGAGGCCCAGATGGTGATGGTCGCAAGGATCGGCAAGGCCGACAAGCTCGGCGTTTTCATGGAAGCGCTTGCGGGTTTGCGCAGGCGGCAGATCTTACCCACTGTCGTTCACGTCGGTAACCGGGCCCGGACTGAGATCGCCATCGCCCCGTTGGTTTACCAGCAGATCAAGCAATGGATGCAGGGCGATGATGAGTACTTGCGAGGTATGGCCGAACGGATTCTGACAGAAGAGGGTTTTGGCCCGTGGAGTGCTGTCGGAGCGGTCATGGGCACAACCGCTCAGTTGAGGGTGGCGCGGAAGGAAATCAAGCTTGCCCTGCGTGGAATAGCACGGGTTGTCTTCCTTAACGACTTTCTTATCGATTCCGCGAAGTGGTTGGCGCGCCAGTGCAGGTTCATTCCCCGGGTCCGGAGGAAGGAGGCGGTGCTATTGGCGGCAGAGCCCCTTTATCGCGTGGCCGGCGGTGAACCGACCAGTGAGCCGATGAAGAGTGTCTATTGGCCCCTCGGTCTCTGGCCGCGCAGCCCGGATGAGGATCCCGATCAAAGCGATTGCGGGATGTTGTTCACGTTGCCGATCCTGCCAACAACGCGGAATGAGCTTCAGGTTGCCGTCAGTCATGTCGAATCCGTTTTTGCCCGGCATGGCTTTGTTCCATACATCACACTCAATCTCATCAACAGTCACGCGCTGGAAACGGTCATCAATATGGCATTTGATCGCCGCATCCCGGCACGTGTGGCGGCCGCGCATGCCTGTAACGATGAACTCACCGCCGATCTGACGAACATGGGCTATGTCCCGTATCGCGTCGGCATTCAGTCCATGGCCCAGGTTGTCCGCCAGGACGATTCATTCTGGCAGACCGCCCAAGCCATCAAGAAGTCGCTCGACCCGAATAATATCATCTCTCCGGGGCGGTACAGTCTTGTGTGAGTTGTCAGAAGGGTGACCCCAGTGTGACGCCGATGGTGCCGCGCAGATCCCGTCTGACGCTGATGTTCCATTTGTTTGCGGCATTGGCTGCGCCGTATATGTTGCCGATATAGAAAGGCACGCTAATCGTTCCGACAACTGCGGCCACCGCGTACTCCTCGTGCCTCACCGCCGCTATCGTTCCGGTAATGAGCAACCCGTTGAGAAAGAACGAAGATATTCCATCGACGTAATGCCCGGCATATACATGACCTGCCCCGGGAACCACGGCCGAAAGGATTCCAGCCGCCGCTGGTGACTTACGTGGTATTTCGCGGTCCATCAGATTGATCGCGCTGCGTGCCTTTACGGTCAGTCCGTCATCCGGGTAAGCATCAAGAAACCGCTCAAGCATCCTGCGGCTTTCAGGAATATTCTTCCTGTCGAACTCGACCAGCGCCGCTTCAAGGAGTGACCGGCGTGCCTCCGTCGAGATTGGATAACTGGTCGCTACCGATGCGAACGAAGTCGCCGCTTCGTCCAGGCGGTCCATCCGCCAGAAGCATAGTCCCGCCTGGTAGCCGGCAGCTGGAGAGTACTTGCTTGCCGGGTATTTTTCACCAAAACAAGCGAATGCGCGGGCGGCCATCTCGAATTCCTCTCCCTGGTAGCAGGCATGTCCGATCTTGAACCATACGGAATCCGCCTGGTCCGAATCAGGGAAAAGAATGATGAACTTCCTGTATTCCGTAACCGCCCGGTAATACTCGTTTTCCGCCATGAACGAGTCGCCCAGCTTTAGCTGAACATCTTCCGTCAGAAGAATACTCTTTCCCATTGCTTCCACCGGGGCGGCAAAAACCAACCAGAGGACCACCATGGTCAGGACATTACGGAGACCCTTTAGGACTTCAATCCGATGCGGCAACGCATGCGCCGCAAAGCAGCGAGCGTTTCTATTTGTCCGCAATTCCGCCCGGCCATAAGTAAGAGCAGGCAGAACACGGACGCGCGGAAGCGCATCCCTCCGACAGGGAATAAGATAGAGACGCGTTTCTTCGGGCGTTACCGCTGTCGCTGGACTGCGGGCGACTCTGAAGCGAGTCTTGCAGGAGTCTCTATGGCCAATGCAATTCATGGTTCTTTCAGGAGATTGTTTGAAACCGGATCAAAGAGCTTTCCGTCCGGGAGGAGGTAGTAGTCGGGACCCTGGTGTTTCAGGATGTTACATCGGGTCAGGCGGTCGGTTGTCATTATGGCGCCACGAATAGGGCCGCATTCCCGAATTGCAATGAGACCGAATGTTGAACAAGACGGAATGAAATCGCACCGCGGTCCCTGGGTTGGCGATGCGAAGGTTCGATAGAACTTAATTGCAGCCTTGAGCGGCAGTTCGAAGGCGGATGTGCCGGAGCTGCTTCTCGCGGTACGGCCATGGGCGTTGGAAGCAGGCGGACCCTTCATGGCGGCATTTGAAGAATAGGCAGCCGGGGAAATCACAAAGAACACCGCCGCAGCCATGATGCCGGCTATTAATTGATTCCGGTTTGTCATGTCATGGCTTCCGTCTGACACCTTGTTCTCCCCTGTGCTTTGTCTCCACTGCGCCTGCCCGGCATTCAACTTGCCCCGCTTAATCGATTGCAGTCTCTCTTGAACACTGAATCCTCAAGAGCTTGACGTGAACCAGATTGAGCAGGCACGCAGTTCCCCTGGGCGTGACCGATGAAGAGTGGAGACAAGGCTGTGATAAAGTGCTCGATTCGCACCCTCATAGCGATCGGCAACAACGACACATTGCTCCATCCGCCGGGGTGCCTACTTCGATTTTCGAAGGATTTCCTTCTTCTGCTTGTTGTAATCTTTCTCCGATATGGCACCGCTTTCGCGGGCTTTCTGGAGGTCCATCAACTGTTGCCCGGTAGTTGTAGTTGAGTTGTTAACTGTGGTTTTCGACCTGCCACCGGGGCAGCAGCATCCGCTAACTATAACTCCTGCTAGAACTGCGACAAGCATTACCCAAAACCATGATCTCTTCATCGTCAATCCTCCCTGCATTAAGCCGCAAATGAACAGAACGATTGTCCGGAATCAACAGTCGGCATTTAGATTACGGCGATGCCTCGGTTGCGTCAAGAACCGACTGGCGCGACAAATCCTCATGATGACAGCCTTGGCGGCCATATGCGACACCAGTGCTTTGTCTTTGTTTATTGTCGCAGAAGAATCGACATGCGCAAAAGGTTCTGCTATTTATCATTGCGGTTCGAGGGTCTTATTAAGTCGCAGCCTGATCCGGAGACCTTGCAATGAGCGGCAGTAGAATGAAACGCGGCAATCTGAGGGCGGGAGTCCTGCTGGTGGCGCTTTTGGCTATCGCTGCTGCTTTCGCCTGGTGGATTGTCGAGCGGGCCAACAGCGATATGCGTGCGGCGCAGCGCGAGCAGGCCGAAACAGTTGCGCGCTCGATCAGCATCGCCCAGATCAAAGCGCTCACCGGCAGCAAACAGGACATCGATTGCCGGGAATACAAGAGGATTACGGAGCAGCTTGCGTCCATTTGCTCAGTGAACTCGAATTGGCGATGGATCTATCTGATGGGTCGGAAGAGCGACGGGTCCGTATTCTTCTATCTGGATTCAGAACCGCCCGCGTCAAAGGATCACTCGCGGCCGGGACAGCTGTATAGAGAGGCGCCGAAATCATTTCGCAGCCTTTTTGACGGTGGAACGACAACCGTGGAAGGCCCGTATACGGACCGATGGGGCACATGGATATCGGCTTTGGTGCCGATTACCGATACCCAGTCAGGGGCCGTAATAGCGGTGCTCGGAATTGACATCGACGCCCGCGCGTGGAAATGGGATCTGGCCTCAACTGTGGCCCTGCCGATCGTCCTTGTGCTGGTGCTGATAATAGTTGTCATTGCCGCAGTATTCACTGTGCGGAGCCTTGATTCCGAACCCAAGCCGATATTGCGGCGTCTATTGCCGCCCCTGGCTGTCATATTGGCGCTGCTTATTGTCGGCTCCGGGGCAATCCTGTGGCAACAACATCAGAAGGGACTTGTCGGAACAATCCGTTCTGAGATTCTGGCGATGTCCAGCAGATTGAACGTAGCACTTGGCCAGCAGGCCGCCGGCCTGGCCACGGCCACGCAACCCATAGCTGTCAATTCAGGAGTGAAGAAGGCACTGCGCGAAGGCCACGCCGACAATCTACTCGCCCTGTGGCGGCCGGTTTTTGATGCAATGCTGCGAGATAACCACGTCACTCACTTCTATTTCATGGATACCAACCGCGTTTGTCTTCTGCGTGTCCACCAGCCGGAACGCCGCGGAGATCGTATAGACAGGTTCACGGCGATTGAGGCTGAACGTACACGCAGGACGGCATCCGGCATTGAACTGGGGCTGCTTGGGACATTCACCTTGCGCGTAGTGGAACCGGTCTTTGACGACACCGCGATTGTAGGCTATGTGGAATTGGGTAAGGAAATTGAGGATATACTGCCAACGCTGCAGACGGTGGCCGGCAGCCATCTCGCCGTGGTCATCCGTAAGGAGTTCCTGAATCGGAAAGCCTGGGAAGAAGGGATGCGCATGCTAGGCAGAAATGATGAATGGAACCGCATGCCGCACAGTGTAGTGAGTTATGCCTCACAGGGCAGACTGCCCGAGGCTTTCACGTCCTGGGCCGATCAGGCTGATCACGTTCATGGTGAAACGGACCGGGAGATTGAATTTTCCAAAAGAGTCTGGCGGGTATCTGCGACGCCACTCCTGGATGCCTCCGGCAAGGATGTAGGCGACTTATTGATCATGCTCGATATAACTGCCAGCAAGGCGGCCTTTGCCCGCCTGTTGACGCTGGGCGGAGCTGCCTGCACAGTTCTCCTGGTACTGCTGTTGAGTTTTGTATATGTACTGCTCAGGCGGACCGATAATGGAATTTCAGTCCAACAGGAGGAGTTGCGGCGAAGTGAGGAATCATACCGCAGTCAGTTCGCCGGTAATTCCGCGAAAATGCTGCTGATCGACCCATCCGACGCTTCGATCATAGACGCCAATGCTGCGGCCGTTGAATTCTATGGCTATCCCCGGGAGCGGCTTCTGGCCATGAAAATTACCGATATCAACAACTTGTCCGCTCCGGATGTCATGTCGGTGATGGCTTCACTATCCAAGCAATTGGGAAAGCAATTTGAGTTCAGGCATCGTCTGGCCGACGGTTCGCTGCGAGACGTGGAAGTCTCGCTGAGCCAGCTCAAGTTTGGTGAGCGGATCGTGCTTCACGAAATAATCCATGATATTACTGAACGCAAGACTGTCGAACAGGCATTGATTGTAGAACGCCGCAGACTCGCGGGTATCATAAGAGGTACAAATGCCGGGACATGGGAGTGGAATATTCAGACCGGCGAAATCATATTCAATGAGCGTTGGGCCGGAATTGCCGGACGCACGCTGAACGACATGTTCCCGGTATCCATTGACACATGGAGGAAATTGACTCACCCGGATGATTTGAAGGGCGGCGACGAATTGCTTGAACGGCATTTCCGCGGTGACCTTGAGTACTATGAGTACGAATCGAGGATCAAGCATAAGGACGGAAGTTGGGTCTGGGTCATTGATCGCGGCAAAGTGATTGCATGGGGTGACGATCGCAAGCCGCTGATGATGCTTGGCACACGCCAGGACATCACTGAACGGAAGATGGCAGCCGAACTGGAGAAGGAGTTGCGGGAAAGGCTGGATCGCGCAGCAAGGATGGAGTCGCTGGGAGTGCTTGTCGGGGGCGTGGCTCATGACCTGAACAACATACTGGGCCCGATCGTGGCGCTGCCTGATATGGTGAGTGAATACATAGCGCGCAACGGCAACGCGGAGGATCGGGAACACGGAAACGCCATCAAAGCGATGCAGGCCATAAAAGCATCCGGTCAAAGGGCCGCGGCAGTCGTCAATGACCTTGTGGTAATGGGCCGGCGTGGTCAATTCCAGAAAGCGCCGGTGAATATGAACCTGGTCGTTGATCAGGCGCTCAATACGAGAGAGCTTCAGTCTTTGCTGGCGAAAAGACCACAGGTGACGGTTATAAGGCAATTATCGACCGAACAGCTCTGGAGCCTTGGCTCAGAGGTGAGGCTGTTGCGCGTTATAGTGAATCTGGTGGGCAATGCCATAGAGTCAATCGCCGGGCGCGGCGATGTCACGATTCGCACCGCGCGAAAGGTGTTTACGGAACCCTACGCAGGTTTCGAAATAGTGCCGGCCGGTGATTACGCCTTGATCGAGATCAGGGATACCGGATGCGGGATTGACGCGAAGACGTTTGTCAGGATGTTTGAACCTTTCTTTTCAACCAAGACTCCAAGCGAGCGAAGCGGGAGCGGGCTGGGGCTGTCCGTCGTCAGCGGACTAATAAAGGACCATGCGGGATTTCTTGATGTTAAAAGCGTAGAGGGCGAGGGGACCTCGTTTGTGGTGTTCTTGTCGGCAATGGCGGCGGCAAATGTTCCGGCGGAGTTGCGCAATACACCTCTTCCCACGGGGCATGAACGGATACTGGTTGTGGACGATGACCCGGGCCAACAAACTCTTTCGCTGCTGCAGTTGAACAAGTTGGGGTATATCACGACCGTTGTGTCCGGCGGAGAAGAGGCGGTGGCGCTCTTTGAAGCAGCCAGCAAGGCGGTGAAACCAGCTCCGTTTGACCTGGTAATGGCGGACATGATCATGAAGGGAATTGACGGTTTGGCCACTTGTAGAAAGATCATCTCGCTGTACCCTAAGCAGAAGATGATAATTGCCAGTGGCCATGCGCTGGACGAGCATGCAAAGCAGACCAATGAGATGGGTATTGACTGGCTTGCCAAGCCCTATACCACCGCAGACTTAGCCCGTTCTGTGCGCTCAAGGCTGGACAGGTGAAGGATCACCGATCGTGTACATGTGGCAATATGGCTGGTTTCGAGGCGAGGGATCATCACGATTGCATTGAACGCATTCGATTGATATCTTTCCGGAGTCTCGGTTGAATTGGGATGCGAAGGGGTCGGAATGATCACAGGAAAAAGGAGAAAAGGTATGAGCACATGGACTAGAGCTGGCAGTGTGGTTCTGAGCGTAGCGTTGATCTCTGGAGTTCTTGGGTGTGCCACCACCGACTCAAAGAAGGAAAAGAAACCAAAAGCCGGCAAAAGGGAAACCGTGGCGCTTCCATCCAAGGTTAAGTTTGGCGAGTTCAAGAACGTGGAAATCAAACCGTTCGGCATGTCCGAGAAATACTCACGAAACGAGGGTAACAAGAAATCCGCCATGGTTATGGATGGGATGATTCAGCCGGATCTCCGTGGCATTTTCCCGAATCTCAAGGTTCTCACGGCGGGAGCAGACTTCACCAAGTCCGCCCAGCGGACCTTGCAGATCACCCCGTACATTGAGGAAATCAAGAAGGTTTCTTCGGCTACCAGGGTAATGGTTGGCGTAATGGCCGGCGGCTCGCACATCATCGTGAGGGTCACGTATCGTGACGGCGCGACGGGGGAAGTGATTGCCGACCCGGTCTTTGTCTACAAGGTCAGTGGATGGACGGACGCCTGGGGCATGGAAGGCAACCAGTTGCGCGACAGACTCTGTAATCATATTGTCAATTATACTCGCGACAATAAGTAGACAAATACGGTCCCGCGCTTCAGCTGTCACGATGAACGCCTCTCAAAGAGCTCTTGCTTGAAGGTTGTTGGAGGGATAGGTAGGTAATGAAAGCTGGGACGAGTTAGTGCTAGCAACCGTCTATTCTGGAGCCATTTATGGCGTGGATGCTTATCCCGTCGAAATCGAGGTCAATGCCGGAGATGGCGACCCGCAGATCGTCATAGTCGGCCTTCCGGATGTGGCGGTTAAGGAAAGCAAGGATCGCGTAACCACAGCCCTCAAAAACTCCGGTTTCAAGGGTCATGGCGGTCGCACAACCATCAATCTGGCCCCGGCCGACATCAAGAAAGAGGGTCCTAATTTCGATCTGCCAATAGCTATCGGAATGCTTGCAGCAAAGAAGACCAATGGCATAGAAGCCGCCGTGCTGAAGGAGATGGCGCTTATTGGTGAGTTGGCCCTCAGCGGCGAGGTCAGGCGGGTGAAAGGTGTTCTGCCGATCACGATGCGGATGAAGGAGGAGGGGCGGCTTGGCATCATCGTCCCTGTCGATAACGCCGAAGAAGCCGCTGTTGTTGAAGGCATCGACGTTTATCCCGTTAAGACCCTCCGACAGGCTGCCGACTTTCTTGCGGGCAAATTGCCCCAGGATCCGTACGCAATTAATGTCGCGGACGTCTACTCGCATACCGGCGACTATGATGAGGACTTCGCGGACGTAAAGGGGCAGGAACTGGCCAAAAGGGCGATTGAGGTGGCTGTTGCCGGTGGGCACAATATCCTGATGATTGGTCCGCCCGGGACAGGGAAGACCATGCTTGTGAAGCGTATTCCGTCCATTCTCCCGCTGATGTCACTTCAGGAATCACTGGAGACCACCAAGATCCACAGCATTGCCGGGATTCTGCCTCCGCATCAGGCGCTCATCGTCCATCGTCCCTTCCGTTCGCCCCATCACACCATTTCAGATGCAGGACTGCTTGGCGGCGGTGCGCATCCGCTTCCTGGCGAAGTAAGTTTGTCGCATAGGGGCGTCCTTTTCCTGGATGAGTTGCCGGAGTTTCACCGGAACGTACTCGAAGTGTTGCGCCAACCACTCGAGGATGGAAACGTAACTATTTCCAGGGCAGCAGCTTCAGTGACATTTCCATGCCAATTCATGCTTGTAGCCGCAATGAATCCGTGCCCGTGCGGATATTTTGGCGACCCGCGCAAGGAGTGCAGATGCTCCCAGAATCACATCCAGCACTACCGCAACAAGATTTCCGGCCCGTTGCTGGACCGAATTGACATTCATATCGAGGTTCCTGCTGTACGCTACCAGGAATTGTCCGCGGCAAGCAAAGGGCAGCAATCTTCCGTGATACGGGAACGGGTCATTGCCGCAAGGCGGATTCAGGAGGAACGCTTTGAACATGCGACGAAACCGCAGGTCCAGACCAGGAATGCAGACAAACGAAAACGCAATGTGATCTACTGCAATTCAGCAATGAAAACAAGGGATATTCAGAAACATTGCGCACTGGACGCTGAAGCACAGGATATGCTGAAAATGGCCATGACAGAGCTCAATTTCAGCGCGCGGGCTTACGACAGAATCCTTAAAGTGTCACGCACCATTGCAGATCTTGCATCTTCTGTCGAAATCAAGACTGATCATATCGCGGAGGCAATTCAATATCGCACCTTGGACAGAAACTTATGGGTATGAAGAAGTCTGCAATTTGAATGGATGAAGAGCAAAACATCAGGAGGATAGCCATAGCCATAATGCAAATGCTGCCGTAATTGACAACGGTGGGGCAGTAATGTACAAATCGTACAGATTTCTGGTGGTTTATGTTGTTGTCTGTGGGCTTCCAATAGAGGAGGGATGCAGGTTATGCGAATAGAATTGGGTGTAATCGACTATGTTTTGCTTTGTGTCTACTTCCTGTTTGTCATAGGCATTGGTGTCGTGCTCAGAAGACAGATGAAGACAGGCGCAGACTTCTTTCTGTCCGGAAGAGCTATTCCCGCATGGATATGCGGACTGGCTTTCATCTCGGCCAACCTGGGCGCACAGGAAGTTATCGGAATGGCTGCCTCAGGCGCAAAGTACGGCATAATGACCAGTCATTTCTACTGGGTTGGCGCCATCCCGGCAATGGTGTTCGTAGGCGTATTCATGATGCCGTTTTATTATGGCTCGAAAGCGCGTTCAGTGCCGGAATATCTCAAGCTGCGCTTTGACGAAAAGACACGCACGTTTAATGCGTTAACCTTTGCGGTAATGACGGTGTTCTCGTCCGGCATTTCGATGTACGCACTGGCCAGGCTCTTTGATCTTCTGCTCGGATGGAATTTCAATTTCAGCATTCTTGTCTCAGCCGTCATAGTTCTTGTCTACATCTATCTAGGTGGTCTCACATCTGCGATCTACAATGAAGTGCTGCAGTTCTTCCTTATCGTTCTTGGATTCCTGCCTCTGGTCATTATCGGAATGAAGGATGTCGGCGGATGGCACGGGTTGGTTGCGAAGCTTGATGTCGTTGCCGCAAATAACGGTTTTGCCGCCGGGACATGGACCCATTCATGGACTCACACCGGCACCGCCGGAGCCAATCCCATGGGTGTCGAGTGGTTTGGATTGGCCATGGGACTTGGCTTTGTGCTCTCCTTTGGTTACTGGTGCACCGATTTTCTTGTCGTCCAGCGCGCAATGGCGGCCAATTCAATGTCCGCAGCGCGAAGGACCCCGCTTATCGCGGCTATCCCGAAAATGCTATTCCCGGCTCTTGTAATTCTTCCCGGTATGATCGCCATAGGCATGCATGCTGCCAGTAATGGTGAGTTCTTGCCGAAGTCCGCTGATGGCAGTCCTGACTATAACATGGTAATCCCAACCATGCTTGGCAAGTATTTCCCGCCTGGCATGCTCGGGCTGGGACTGACTGCGCTGATGGCATCATTCATGTCGGGAATGGCCGGCAACGTTACGGCTTTCAATACGGTCTGGACATACGACATCTATCAAAGCCATATCAAGCCAGGACAAAGCGATGCGCATTATCTCAAGGTCGGACACATAGTTACTGTTGTCGGCATCCTTTTGAGCGTCGCATGCGCGTATGCTGCGTCGCAATTCAATAACATCATGGACATGTTGCAATTGGTTTTCGGTTTCGTCAATGCACCGCTCTTTGCGACATTCCTGCTCGGCATGTTCTGGAAACGCACTACCGGTCACGGCGCGTTCTGGGGCCTTGTAGCCGGCACCGGCGCTGCTGCGATCCATCACGGATTGACACTGTCAAAGGAGACATTGGCTGGAGCGGCCCATGTTCTCAATACCACACTGCCTGCTGATCTGACCACCATCAGCGCGGACATCCTCCATAAGGCCGCCGGAATCAAGGGTGGGTGGCTTTGCGCGGGCAATGCCGTTCATATCTATCCGGTGGATATGGCTCAGAATTTCTGGGCTGCGATCTTCGCATGGTCGATGTGTTTTGTTGCTACAATTGTCATTTCTGTCATTACAAAGAGAACAAAGACCGACAAGGAACTGGCTGGACTGGTGTATTCACTCACGCCGCGAATCGTCGATCATCATGAGCCCTGGTACAAACGTCCCGCGGTGCTCGGTGTCGTCGTACTTGTTGTGGCTGTAATCCTGAACGCTATCTTCTGGTAAACCAAAGGAGAAGAGATAATGAACCTGGATATTAGAATGCCAATGGGAATCATGTTTGCGGTCTTCGGTGTCGTACTGGTTGGATGGGGGTTGGTAAGTGCCAATGACCCAATTTACCAGCGATCACTCGGCATCAATATCAACCTCATCTGGGGCGCGGTGCTGATGGTCTTCGGCGGAACGATGATCTTCTTCGCGCGCAAAGCCATGAAGAAACCGCTGTAGCATCTCCATCGGGTATGGTGCCCACCCCCGCGTGGAAGGCGGGGAAAAGGGATTGAATATTGGAGGGAAGAAAACCCAATGACATCAAGGGATCGTGTGCTGGCGACCTTCGCTCACGTCGAGCCTGATCGTGTACCCGCGTGGTGCGGCTCTTCAGTGGAGTTCTGGAGTAAGGCCAAGACTGAACTCAATCTGGACGACGAGGCTTTGCGCGTACGGTTTGGGGATGATTTCAGGCGCGTCTTTGCGAGGGACGCCCGCCCGGAATTCAAACCCCATGATGGAGTGACAAGCTGCACGGTATTCGGCGTGGAACGACACGGTCTTGGTTACGGGCAGCCAATCAATCACCCTCTGGCTGACGCCACTCTCACGCAGATCCACGATCATCCCTGGCCTGATCCAAAGTGCATGGATGTCTCGATGATCAAGGCTGAGGCAGAGGCGTATGGCCGTCAGTATGCCATCCTGGGCGGGGATTGGTCTCCATTCTGGCACGATGCGATAGATCTGCTGGGGATGGAAAATCTCTACATGAAGATGTACGACGAACCTGAACTCGTAGATGCGCTTATGAAGCACATGGTCGATTACTATGCCGGCGTCAGCCAGCGGATTTTCGATGCGGCCGCGAAGGACATTGACGTTTTCTTCATCGGAAACGACCTCGGCAGCCAGACCGGTCCATTGCTCAGTCCTGATATGTTCAGGCGGTTTGTTCTACCACATATCAAGAGGCTGATAGACCTTGGACACCGGTACGGGCTCAAGGTACAGATGCATTGCTGTGGCGGGTTTGAGCCTTTGATATCCGATCTCATAGACGCAAGACTCGATGGAATTCATGCAATTCAACCTTGTTGCCACGGCATGGATCTCCAGTCCCTGAAAGAGCGGTACGGAAAGCGCTTTCTTTTCAACGGCGCCATCGATTCCCATCACGTCCTGATCAATGGAACACCGGACAGCGTCTGCAGTGCGACCCGTGAGGTGCTCAAAACCATGATGCCGGGCGGCGGCTATGTGGCGGGCGCAAGCCACGACTCAATTCTGGAAGACACACCTGTCGCAAACATCCTTGCAATGTTCGACACAATCCGGGAGTTCGGGGTGTATTGACTGTTCTGTGGTATGCCGCGGTGCAGGCCGTGTCACCGACCCGGCGCGGTGGAGCCTGTAACGTCCTGGATGCCTGATTGAACCCGTTTCACTGAGGTTGCGACACTCAAGCGAGACGCTTCAGAGCATCGGCTGCGTCGCTATCCCCGCGGCGTTGTGACACCTGGTACCAGTGTCGCGCCTGCTTCAGATCCTTGCTCGCACCTTCTCCGTGCTCGTGGGCATGGGCAAGCCAGTAAGCACCAGTGGGGCATCCCTGGTCTGCGGCCTTTTGATAGTAGGGAATCGCTTTCTGGTAGTCCTGTTCCACGCCGTTGCCGTTTCGATAGCAAAAACCGACATCGCATAGACCGCTGTTATGGTTCTGAGCCGCAGCTTGACGGTACCACTTGAGCGCCTCGGCGTAGTCAAGGGCTACACCGTCACCCTCATAGTACTTGCAGCCAAGCTCGTACTGCGCGTTCGCATCGCCGGCTTCCGCAAGCTTGCGCAGACGCTGAATATGAAATGAATCACGATTCACTTTTCACCGCCCTTTCATTCTATTGCCAGTCGCCACTCAGGAAGAGCCCAGCCCAGTAAGCCGGATGCCGGTATTGGCTCCGGACTTCAAGCTGCGCCTGCCGGAGGGCCTCGGCCCGATTGCGTCCCGCCAGATTGCGATAGAAATACTTGATCAGAATGGCCGTAGCCACGTCGTCCACGCGCCACAGGCTCGACAGTATCTCATGCGTGCCGGCATAGACAAATGCACGGTTCAAGCCTACAATGTCGTCGCCGCTTCCGACACGGCCCAGCCCGGTCTGGCATGCCGAGAGAGCAATGAGGTCGGCCTTTATGCTCAGCCCGAAAATCTTTCTCGTGGTCAAATTGCCGTCTGTAGAGTCGTCCGGCGCCAGTTTCACGGCTGAAAGGAGCGGCAGTTGTTCATTGTATTCACCATGACTGGCTATATGAATTATGCCGTAGTCGCCGATGTTCCTGGCCACCCATGATTCGGTAGCCTCCCTGCCAGTCACAACCTTGGCGTCGGGAAATGACCATTTCAGGCGTTGCGCCTCTTTCTCCGCAAATGGCAGGTCGAGACTCCTTGTGCCGAGATCAGGATTGCCTATAGCCAGCACCTTGTCGTTGCGCTGGAGGTTGCTCCGGCGCGCGAACGTGTATTGAATCACGCTGGCGCTCGGCGCATAGAAAAGCGAGTACTTGTCAATGATGTAGCCATCGCCGAGTCTGGTCGCAGAGAACGGCATCTGGTGAAGCTCGCGGTGGGGGATGACACCAATGCGAGTCGCACCGGTAAGCAGTGGCTCAACCGGTGTGATGAGCCACGCGGACAACATGCGCTCTTCCGTCGCAACGTCATCAAAGTGTTGAATGTGTCTCCGGAAAGCGCCGAGAACGCTTGCCATCTCTGTTCTTTTCACCGGGGTCCGGACAACATTCAGCGATGAGGATCCGATAACCCATGCTACAAGCTGGTCGGGCAGTACATGGTAGACGATCAGCCGGGTGTCTTTATCAAGAAGGTTTTGAAGCGTGGCCAGCTCCATTGCAGGCACGGAGACAAAGCTCGATAATTGAGGGTTATTGGCCCTGAGTTCAATAAGGAAGTCAGAATAGACACGTCTTGCCTCCGCCAGGTCGGTTTCAAGTTTCTCCCGCTCGGCAGCCATTGTGGCGGAAACGCGTCTTGCAAGCGCTTCAACGTTTGATCTCAGTTTGCTTTCTCTATCGATGGAGGCCTGGTCAACCTCTGATTTGAGTTCCATCTTCTGACTGCCCAGCATGTCGATGAAGTTCCTGCCTCGTGACCGCTCTGAAAACTCGAAAGCATCCTTTGTGGATCCCTGGTCAAGAAGAAGCCGTACCATTTCGTCATATAGACTCTGTTTGTCGAGCAGGAACCCATCCTGCAACTCCTCGATGCGGATGCTTGCGCGCAAGCGCTCCACAACGGCGATGGCATAGGCGAAGTACTTCTTTGCAGTGTCATTGTCCTTCGCTGCCCTGGCTAGCAACGCAGTTCCATAAAGCGCCCGCCATTCGACTTCGGGCAGGGGTATTGCGCGAGCCTCTGCTGTTGCTTTTATGTAGTATTGCTGCGCTGCTGTTGTCTGTCCCATGGCGCGACAGGCATCTCCAATTGCGACAAATGCCTTGGCCATGTTTGCGCGGTCTCCGATGTTCGCAGCAAGCCGGATGGCCTCCTGAAGAGGAACCATGGACTTATCTGGTTCTCCCCGCTGGATATATGTGAGACCGATATTACGCTGCGAATATGCGATGCCCCAGGTGTTGCTCTCGGTGCGGGCAATGGCGAGCGCCGCACCAAATTCAGCGAGTGCCTCTTCGTATTCAGCCCGCGATCGGTATACGAGCCCGCGATTATTCAGCGTGGAAGCTATTTCGGCATTGAACAATCCTGACCTTGCCAGTTTAAGCGCGGAATCAAACTCCTTGAGGGCGCCTTCGGTATCGTTCAAAGCCCAGGCAATAAGCCCGGCCGTATTGTGGCCGACAATACGGAGAGCATCGTCCTTGATGTCATCAGCGATCCTGAGCGCCTCCTTTACGCTCTTGAATGCATTGAAGTAATCCGCGCTTGCCCACTGGACGAAAGCCCGCACGAGCAGTGCGTCAGCCTGGAGCTGCGGAAGATTGAGGGCAACAGCGTTAGATGCAACCTGTGAGGATATCTCGATAGAGTCCGCATATGAGCCTAGCCGCTCGCGGACCCGCGCCACGTCAAGCCTTGCCAGCAGTGCATCCTGAGTCGCACCAGCCACAGTTGCCAGGTCGGCAGCCATGCTGAAAGCAACCTCCGCATCGGCATAGCGGTTCTGGCGTTGCAGGTAAATGCGGCCTTTACGACGCATTTGACGCGCCGCGACGGCCTTGTCCCCGTCAGTTTCGGCGACTGATGCAGCCTTTGCGAAGGACGCCAGCGCGTCGTTGAACCGGCCATCATTCTCGAGAGCAACGCCTGATCTGGCGATCATCTCTGAATAGCGCTTCGTATCATTGAGCCGCTTGTACACGCCTGCGGCATCAAGATAGACCGAGCGCGCGCGCTCAAACAACCTGGCATCATTCAGGAATGATCCATAAAGACTCAATTCCACGGCTAGATCCTGCGAATCACCATGCGGCAGGAGAATGTCGACAGCCTGGGACGCCGCTCTGGCAGCGCGGTCCCATCGTTCGAGCTTGCCTTCTATTCTCGCAAGAAGATCAGCGGCCTCCGCGATTTCACTGAAAGGCTTCTTCAGCGCCGTCCGCAACGCAAGTACTCTCTGAAGCGGCGCCACCGCACCAGCGGTTTCACCACGCTCGATGCAAGCCTTGACTTTGCCGCTGTCGGCTGCAATCCAGGCCTCGGCAAGTTCCGGCATGGCGGATACAGACATACGCGGCGCAAGCCATTGCCGGCCGTCAAGTTCGACCGCAGCAGCGCCGGTCGCTGATGCCGCGGCAACCAACGCCTCCTCCATGGCTTCGATTGCGGTTTTTGACTCCGATGATACGGTTTCCATATTCATGGACAGCCTTCCAACTGCAGGCATGCTCTCAAGAACAATTCCAGTTTGAAGCGCGCTTCCGGCCAACCTCCATAGTGTTGGATCTGTGCCCCTGGCTGCCACTGGGATAGTCAGCGTGATGTCGTTTGCACCAGCAAGTGCGTGCTGAATTGCCGGTTGGTTCTGCGGCGGAACGGGAAGTTGGCCCGGCCATGCGGTGCTTCCGGTGTCAACCGAGAGCGAGGGCTGTTCCGCGCGTGCAAATGTGCTTTCGAACGTAAGCATGTTAACGACAGCTGTGTCCTTCGGAATCCTGTCGGCGGGCAGCCGGTCTCCCATCATAAACCATACATGTGCGCTCTGTGCAAGCTGTGACCAGTTTGCTGGAGCCTCAAGCCTGAGGAAACCGCCATTAGTCCATGCCACAGTCACCCCAGCCGTCGACAGCACGAGTGCCGCGCCACCCTGGAATCGTTGATCGTTCTCGAGCAGAATACTCGCATCTTCGAATGGTGCCGGTTGCGGATAGAGAAGAAGAGCTCCGGGCATCTTCCCGGCACGCCCGGTTTCAAAGCACGACTGAAGCCTCGATGTTGCCCGGGCCAGGTCGTCAAACTCGGCTGCCGTGGTCCCTGATACCGATTGCTCGCGGATCTGCCGCCGGCAGCGTTGGACCTGCCTGCGCAGGGCGATCGCTGATTCGAGCCAGGCCTTGTCATCAGCGTCACCCAGGCGCGGTCCTGGTTCAACTGCGCTGAAGACCATTCGCAGTCGGGCGATACGCCACCGTTCCGTAAGTGACCAGGCATTCTCCCAGGCGTTGCTCGATATTTGCGCCGCAATCGAAATGCGCTCGCATTGTTTGACAAGATCGAGAGGGACAGGCGCTTCATTGTCTGCGGGGACCGGGCTCAGAGATTCGAGCTCGACAAGTGCCGCGTTAGCGCACGATACAGGGTTGCCTGATGCAATGACACCCTGGGCAGTAAGCCACCATCTCAACTCCGGGAATCCATACCTGTCCGCGGCCTGAAGTCCCTTCTCCAGGCGCAAGGCCGCATCTTGATGGTCATCTTGCCGCATGGCCTGCCGGATAATCAAAGCGTGAGCAAAAAGCGCCAGCTTCTTCACTTCGCCGCCCTCGCGGGATGATTCAGCCGCGTCAATCACGGCAGAAGCCAACTGCCGCGCGCTTCCGGCCAAACCGGCGGCCGTGATCCCGGCGAGGGTATCGGTAACAGCGCTAGCTCCTTCCTCCGACAGCCGTTCCAGCAACAACGCCCGTGCCAGCATCACTCGCGAATGCTGCACTCCCCATTGCAGGTTGTATTCCCCGCTGCTTGAATTTCGCAGTTCAAGAGCGACACGAAGTCCTGCCTCCATACATCGAAGCGTTCCATTGGTGGCATCTGTGGCGCCTCGTATTGATTTGAAGAGCCATGTTGAAGTCAGATCCTTCAATACAAATGGAGGCTTTTCGGACGAAAGCGCCAACTCGGTCAATCTCGCAAGCGACAGCGATAAGGCATTGCCATTAATGATCAGCTCGCCCCTCGCTTCGTAGCGCGCTGTTGTGATCGCAAGGAGAATGGTCTTTGCCGCTTCTTCCCGCCGTCCAGTCTTCTGCAGTTCGGAAGCGAGCCGGTCGAGAGCCACGAGGCGAGCCGTCATATAGTAGGCGATATTTTCGTCGCTTGATGAAACGGGAGTGGCCATTTGAGACTTCAGGCTGGCAACTGCCTGGGAATGCAAGCCGAGGTCTTCCATTATCCGCGACAATGCTGCGAGAATAAGCCGCTTTTCCTGCGCTGGCGACAATTCCAAGGCGGCACCGCCGGTTTCCTTGTCCGCCGGAATGGAGACGGTCAGCTTGAATATGCCGCCGCCTGTTGACTGCGCCGGGTTGTCCGCGATGAGGCCGCCTTCAAGAAGCCCAAGGGCTCTATGGAGGCTTGCCGCGGCCGATGTGAGCGTGGTCTCACGTTCCATGCCTGTCTGCAATTGCGAGAGCCGGTGCAATGCAAAGCCATGACTGCGAAGTGCGCGGACCTGACTGGAAGACCGTGGTTGCGCTGCAAGCGCAACGTCAGAAAACGCCGATGCAGATTCCACATAGCGGCCGGCATTGAGGAGGGCGAGGGCAGTCCGGTCACGAAGCTCGAGGACTGTGGTTCCGGCCTGTTCCTTACTCATAAAGCCATCCTGAAGAAGACGCGGGATGAGTGCCGTCGCCTGTTCGAAACGTCTTATTGCCTCATTTGGACGCGACGACCTGGACAAGGCTATTCCGTCCGCACGATACATGAGGAACTCGTTGGCGGGGTTGTCAAACAACACGCCCATTTCCAGCCTGCGCTCATAAAGATCAGCGGCACGCTGGTGACTGCCGACTGCCAGCGCGGCATTCCCCGAGTTGATAAGAAGCCTGGCATAGTCAACAGTGCGCACATCGCCGCCAGCCGCAAGCAACGCGAGGGCCCGCTCGTATTCCTGCAGCGCCAGGGCTCGGTCTTCACGGCTGTCTTTCACGCGGCCAAAATGCTCATGGACAAAGCCAAGGGTCTGATGGAAGAACGGAACAGCGCCATCAAGAAGTATTGCGCGTTCCAGCTGGGATACCGCATCCGGCATGATCGTCTTCTGGTATGTCATGGCAAGCCCATAGATGTACTGCGAGAGGGCATTGGCAGGAGTCTTTGCGGCGTCTGACTTGTATTGCGCCAGTTGCTTTGAATCAAGCAGACCGCATCGCGATTGCGCCTCCAGCAATCCGCGCCAGGCTTCGACCAGGACCGGCTCGAGCTTCACAAGTTCAGAGAAGGTGGTCAAAGCGAGACGAGTATCACCAACCTGCAGTTCGTAGTTTCCTTTCGCGAGATACTCGCTGATCCGGCCTTGTCGTGCCTGGCGATAAAGAGTTGGAGCGCCGCCAAAGAGCTGGTCACGCAGCTTGGTTGCGATTGAATCAAAGACTTCGATCGCCTTCTGGTATTCGCCAAGTCTTGCGAGCAGTCCGCCAAGTTTGAAAGCCGCCCGTGCGGCAAGACGTGGCTCCTTGTCCGCCATTGACACCACAACAGACCATGTATTTGTCGCCCCGGTCGTGTCGCCGCTCGAAGCCATCAATTCTCCGGCGACAACCCCGGCCGCGGCTCTCACGCCGGGCAGGTCATCCGAATGAAGCCGCTGAAGTGCGAGTATTCGTTCGTCAGCACTGGAGCCGTTTCCAGCCGCGATATCTGCCAGCCGGATCGCCGCGTCTTCAGCGATATCGGCCTGGTCGGCGTAGTTAGCCACGATCGTCCTGTAAGCGCGCACGGTTTCGCCGGGATCTGCCAGCCCTTTGTAGATGTCTCCCCTGAGAAGAGCTGATTGCGCCTGCAGTCTGCGTGGCGTGCCCTGAAACAGTTCTATCCTCCTGGCCGCGGCAAGCGCTTCGCCAGGGTTCCCGCGCTTCAGTTGGATACGGGCGATCTCAATAGTGATTCTTGCCCGCAATGACGGGGACAATGCCGGAGTTACATTCGCAAATTGTTCAAGTTTGGCAAGAACTGCCTGCGTCTTCGACTTCACCACCGCTTCCGATGGCCGACCCCTTTCCAGGCAATCCAGTTCAAGTATGGTCTTGCGATACGCCATTTCCAGCAGTTGTTCACCTTTAAGTGATCTGTGCTTCTCCGCGAACGCAAGCATCGACAGGGCCTGCTCTGGACGTTGCGCATTCTGAAGAAGATCGGATGCCTCCATCATGGCGACAAAGCCCGCTTCCCCGTTGGGATCAAGCAGGAATGCCTGTCTGTAGTATGCCGCCGGCGTGAACGGATCTGATGGCATATCCTCAAAAAGGCAACGCGCCATTTCAAGTGCATCCAGCGCGTTCGTGACCGACGCGATCGGGAAAGGACTTTCAACTGTGGCAATATCAAGGTCGTCCCTCATGGCAAAGCTCAGTATGAAAACATTCCGGGCCATGCGTGGCGAATTGAGTCCCTGCAGCGGAGGCGTGAGTTGCCGCCACGTCCGGCCGCCATCGGTTGTGATCCATGCGGCTCGCTTGTCTTTCGCGTCAAAACGGCCGTCACCATTCGTGTCATCCGTAACGAGCACCCACGGTTGCCCGGCACCGTCAGGCAATTCAACTATGTGCGCATCGAACGGGGGGATGATACTGGACCATGGTGTTCTTCCGGTATAAACGGTCGCGGCCCATTCTCCTGGCTTCGCGGCCATTACACGTCTCGCGCCATCCATATCCAGGCTGTCGTAAACGAGGAGGAAATCCTTCCCGACATACTCCCAGCGTGGATTGCTGTCCCGCATGCCGCGGTTTGACACCTGGATCGGCTTGCCATCCGGAAACCTCATTACCCATGTGTCTCCGAATGCATCTTCACGCGTCGAAATCCAGGCCAGCCATTTGCCGTCGGGCGAGAGATGCGGCGAGAAATCATCGCCTGGACTTGGTGCAAGTTGAACCAGTGTTGACACAAGGTCAGGGGCGAGTTGTGTGGCGAACAGCTCGCTGTCACCCGTCCGTTCGGAAACAAACACGGCCCATTTGCCGTCGGACGTCAACGACGGTGAATAGTCATTTTCCGGCACTGATGTGACGAGCCTGAGGTTTGAAAAGGCAGCGCGTTCCCAGGCGCGGGCAGGCAATACGGACGACAGTACCAGGCAAAGTGCACACAGGAGTGGTCTTACTTGCGTCGCCATGTTTCATCCTCATTTTGAATCCAGGCTCCACCCGGTGCTACATCCTGGTTGAGACCGGCAAAGATCCTGCCAACTTGGACCGTCTGTTCTTTTGAAATTCCTGGTGTTGTTGCCACGAGTCTTTCAATTACAGCCGCGCGATCCCTGTTTTCCTCATCAATGATCTTCATCACCTGCTCTCTGGTCAGACCTTCGATGGCAAGTGCGGCGGCCTCAGCTCTCGCAGTAAGCAATCCGGTATTCGCCTCGCCTGCAATGCCGGCACGTAGGATCCGGATGACATCATCGCGATTGTACTCCCGGTTCTTCATGGCAAGACATGCCGCACGCTGGCTGGCGGTGGCTGGTGGTGGTGTCTTCAGAGCACCACCCTCGTCAACACCACGCACGCTGCTGTAGATCATCAGGTCCTCTCCAAGACTTTTGTATGTACCTAGAACCTGCTTTTCGAGTGCGGTCTGTTCGCCGACAACATTGAGGTTAACATTGAAAAGCGAACTGGCACAGCCGGAAGAAAGGAGCATGGCTGCCAGTATTGCATGATTCAGTTTGAGTTGCATAATTGTCTCCTCTATTTCGGCATATCCGCAATGTGTTTCTCCAACTGTCCAAGATCATCCGTCAGCAGTAGAAGCAACGCCCATCGTACGAGGTCAAGTTTCCTGCTTGCTTCATCAAGCTTATACACACCCAGTATATCACTGAGCGGGGCCGAATCCAGAATCGGAAGGGGAACCCGGATTCCTCCCGTCAGGAGAAGATCCACATTGATCGTAACGAGGGCATTGGCAAGAATGAGTTCGGCGCCGACTGGTGTTCCAATGGACAGGGCCACAAGGGCATTCTGAAATTGCGGTGTCTCCTGACGCGAGTCCATTGCCTCAAGAATCCGGACCAGCGCGCTCTTTCCGATTCTCATCGTTCTGACGCGCAGTCTGAGGTTGCTCAGAATGCTGCCGCGCGGCTCGTCAGGTAGAAAGAGCGAAATGTCGGCCACCGCATTTATGTCCGCTTCGCTTCGGTTCCGGAAGGCTGTGCCGGGAAGAAGCGCCTCGCCATTCAACCCTGTCAAAGTCAGCTTGCCATTCAATTCAGGGTTACCATTGTGAATAGCGAGAGAACAGCTAGCCTCGGCAGGGCCCCCGACCAGATCGGCCGCGGTGAAGTCGATCTTTATGCCGTCATCAATGCCGCTGAATCTAAGTCCGGCGTTTCGAATCTCAATCGGCAGGCGCGGGGTAGTGATGGTAAGGGATTTCATGCCGATTGTGCCCGCAGGCTGAACTGCCAACCGGCGTCCTTCATTTTGCATGCGAAATGACTTGGTAATAGTCCAACTGCCGTCTAGACCGTCGATCAGGGCCTTATCGTCAAACTTGATCCTGGCTTTCTTTACATCAAGATTCAGTATTCCGCCCAATTCCTGGCCGGGCATATTCTTGAAGGCAAGAGAAATGCCAACCTGCCCATCGCAATCGAGTTGTGGAACAATGCTGCTGAGGTCTTTCAATTGCTGGGTGAAGGCCCCATCGAGATCAACGCTCAGGGCGCGAAGAACCTTGACGGGATCCATAGACTTGCCTTTGGCGTTCAATACGGCGATGAGCCCTCCGACTGCAACTCTGCCAGAGCCACTGGTTCCAAGACTGTCAATTGACATCGATTTAAGCGAAGCGTCCAGCCTGTCGAATGAATGCAGAGCGGTGGTAACATCGAGATGTATGCCTTTGAGCGCCATCCTTTGTCCCGATTCTACGTTATCCATGCTGAGTTTTGCGTCGAAATCAACGTCTCTGCCGTCGGGTGAGATTGTCAGGGCGGCGTCGGCGTTGATTCCTTTCACGACATACTTCGGTCCACCGTCAACAGCGACATCAGTGATCCTGATCTTGAGATCTCCCGAAAGGGGCAGGGGACAGGTGATGTCGAATCCATTTGTTGGAATCCTGCCGGTGAAATTGGCTGTAAAATCAGCGCCGCCTGAGACTCGAGGAAGAACTGGAGCGCCAGGACCTTTGAAGTGGGCGATCGCCAGTAGATTGGAAATACTGTGCAGGGATAAACCCGCATTAACGTGGAATTCGCCCTCTTCCCAGCGAAATAGCGGTGACACACTCGCGGTAAGGCAGTTCTCAATAGCGCAGTGAAGGTCCGTACTGCTGGCGACCTTATCATTGAGGTCGGCAGAAAGCAGACCGCTGATGCTGATCGGTGGAATATTCAGGTCAATGTTCTTTGCGCTGAAGACTATTCCGCCAACTGAGGCCCTGCTAATGTCGTAAGTGACTTTCCCGGTCGAGATGAACTTTGCGCGGGTATCCAGACGAGTCTTTCCCACGAGAACACCCACGGTTCCTTCTATGGCCGAAAAGCCCGTACTGGCTTCATCCGAATAGGTAAACTGCACCGGGTTCTGGTCCATGACAGCTTTGAACTTTCTATTGTCGAAGAAATCCGCCAGGCTGACGCCGAGTTGCCCCGCGTTGACATCGAGCGTTTTGACTTCCGTGGCCAGCACTCCATCAATTCTAAGTTTCGAAGCATGTTGTGAGTCTGATCCGTTGCTTTCATGCGGGAGAGCAATCTTGCCGTTGAACGCAAGACTACCGTCAATAGCCAACGTACCGATGAATGCTTTCTGACGGACCGGTGACCGGTTTGTTTCTGTATTGGCGATGCCTGTTGCCTTGATATTCTTGAAGACAACGTTGGATTCAATATCCCAGTTCTTAAAATTGCCGGTATGGGTCGCCGACAAATCAAACCCGAGCTCGCCGGCAATCTCTGGCAGCGGCGGAACCATTGGAAGCGCGCGGGCAGCCTTGAGAACCATACCGAGCGGCAATTGAACATGCACAATGCTGCGTATGCCGGCCCCTGCGTATCCATTGATTAGAATCGCGCTCTTCCGGCCACCGCCACTGTCGACGGCAAGATGGGCTGAATCGATTGTCAACTTCCCGCTTCTATCAACCCATGACTCGAGATTCGCATTGAGCAGCAAAGGGAAATTGGTCGCATTCAACCGGACATCTCCGGCAAGAGTAATAGTCAGCGGATTGGTGTTTCCAGACCAGCCTGCGAACAGACTGCCTGATTGAAGACCTGCAACCAGGTTTGTAGTGGCATCAACATACCTGACATCGATCTGAACCAGTTTGATGCTGAGATTCTTTAACGGAAGGGTCGGACGGACAACGCCAGCCGGTTTGGTCCTGGCAACAGGCTCATCCCGTGAGCCTTTCGGAAATCGCGCCAGTATCCGGCTCACACTGGTCTCATTCGTGCTGACCTTCACCAAGTTGAACTCGATATGCTCGACATCAACGACTACAGAGTAGGGTGGCAAAGCAGCGATCTTTGCGAGTGTCAAGGGGGACGACACATTGCGAATCTCAACCAGCGGATAGCCCTGCTCGCCGTCAACGGCAGGAAGCGAGATCCTGCCGATGCGCAGCGGTGTACGCCATCCGAATGCAAGGTCGCTTATGATAACTGGACGACCGAGGAATTCACCGGCGATGACACTAATCCGCTTTTCAACCGGCCCGTTCAGCAAAAGGGTGGGCAAGATAGCCGCAAGAATAACAATTACACCGATGATATACGCAAATCCGTGAACGATGCGGCGTGGCCACTTCCATCTGTGCGCAGTTGGCGTAGTTGGTCCATTCAAGGATTACCTCAGATCTTTAGCGAACTCAGACACGGCGATGGAGTTCCGTGACTACAGCCAGAAACTCTTCCTGCCGCTGCCAATGTCTACTTCAGATGCGCGCTCATCATCGTCTGAAAACGTTCGCTCTGTACAACACCTTTTTCACCTGAGAGCTCGCCTGCAAGTTGAACATTGATCTTGCTGATGCGTTCAGACAGAGGAGGATGAGTCTTGAACCAGCCGCCTTTTGCATCCGTCATTGTTTCCAGCTTCTTCAGGAATACGAGGAGCCCTTTTGCATCATAACCCGACAGGGCGGCGATTTCAGTGCCTACCTTGTCGGCCTCGAATTCAAAACCTTTGTCCAGCCCCTTGTCAAATAACGTCTGCGTTGCAGCATCAACCAGTTCTTTGTACTGGGCAGCGTTTGCGTCAAATGCAGCTGCGGTCTGCTGCAGGGCGCCTACCAGGGATGCACGTCGATATGTCTGGAGCATGTGCTTCAGGGCAACGTGAGCCACCTCGTGCGATAGAACACCGGCAAGTTCCGCTTCATCCTTCATAGCCTTGAGTGAACCGGTTGTAATGAAGATATAACCCCCGGGTCCGGCAAACGCATTCGGCGTGGGATTATTCAGGACGGCAAACGCGCAGATCAGCTCCGGCCTCGATCCATTAGCGGCAACCGTCCGGCCGACCAGATTCACATACCGTTGCAGCTCTTCATCCTCGTAGCGCTTTCCTATCTGCGAATAGGCCTGGACGGCGATTCCGCCACCAAGCGATTTCTCACTTTCGATATTCATCGGCGCCACAGCCCCGCTCAGAGAGGCAGTTGCCTTGCCTGCCTGGGCGGCTTGTGTCGGGCTCTGGCCCGCAGCTATCATTCCAACTTCAACAATGGCCCCAAGCTGGGTCGATGAGCATCCAGCCTGTAGGATGGACAAGGACACAAACATTCCTGCGAGAAGTCGATGCTGGGATTTCATTATTGGAGACCTCCTTCCTTACGGAAGCGTTTCACATCATCTGCGCTGATCTTTGCAGCCAGTTTTTCCATGGTCTCCACCCAGGCCACTGCATTCGGATCAGTGGTCCCGTTCTTGGACATATTCTTTGCGGCTTCAGAAAGACCTCTTCCGGACGCGGCGGACCGTCTTTCCGTGACGTCGCGGTCATCCTTGAAAGCAAGGCCGCCAAGGCCGCCGGAACTTGGTTTGTCAGCAGAGACAGACAACTTGGAGATATAGCCTTTGCGACCGTCCGCAAGCTCAACGAGGTACCTGACGCCTTCTTCTGAGACCAGAGAGAGACGAGTACCCTGGTCAACCTGGACAACAAGCGCGCTTGATGTCGTCTTCCCTTCGCGTATGTCGGCCTTTGGAACCTGAACATACAGCACCTTCGGAGACGCAGCCACTGTGCCGGATATGCCGAGCCAGATTACTGCCGCTACAAGTGAACATTGGTTTAGTCGCATAGACCACATCCTTTCTTCGAGCCATGCTTTGAGCCTCAAGCAAAGTTGAATAGGTCTTCAGTTGATCATATAGTGATATAAAAAACAAGACTTGTTAGATCGAGCCCGGCAATTGGTTCTACATACACGAATCATATTGCCTGATTCATTTTGACCCAGTCCGCTGTTTCGGACATCATGCAGACACTTTTTGATTTTCAATTCTTTTTGAAGGAATTTCCCGATGAAACAATTCAATGTTACCACCACAGCAAGAACTGAATTCGTAAACATAACCGCATTGGTTCAAAAAGCCGTTTCGGAGACTGCCGCCAAGAATGGAACAGTCACCGTGTTTGTCCCGCACACAACGGCTGGAGTAACAATCAATGAAAATGCGGATCCGGATGTTGTCTCGGACATCGAGACCGTGCTTGATCGCGCAATCCCGTGGAGTGCCGGGTACAGACATGGCGAGGGCAATTCGGCCGCCCACGTCAAGGCCAGTCTGATGGGATCTTCTGTTACCATCATAGTCGATGGCGGGAAACTGCAACTCGGGACCTGGCAATCCGTATACTTCTGTGAATTTGACGGACCCAGGCAGCGTCAGGTCTGGATATCATGAAAGCACGTCACATCAGGCGGAAGGCCATTCTACTTCTCGGCCCAACAGGAAGCGGCAAGAGCCCGTTGGGTGATCTGCTGGAACGAGAGGGACTATTGGACAGGAAATGCCACCATTTTGATTTCGGCGCGCAATTGCGCCGGGTTGCATCATTACGAAAACCGTCCAAACCATTTTCTGCGAAAGATATCAGCCTTATCAGGCACGTGTTGCGGTCCCGCGCGTTGCTTGAAGACGAGCAGTTTTTCATTGCGGCCAAGTTGCTTGACTCCTTTCTTGCATCAAGGCAGGCCGGAAACAAAGACTTCATAATCCTGAACGGCCTGCCGCGCCATGCCGGCCAGGCGGAGGCAATACGCGGCAGAATCGATGTCAAACTCGTCGTGCTGTTGGAGTGCAAGGCGCCAGATGTTCTCACGAGAATCAAGGAGAATTCAGGTGGTGACAGAACAGCTCGTTCTGATGACGATATCGAATCTGTCGTCAATAAACTTGAAATCTTCCGCAAAAGAACGTTACCTCTTCTGCGCTATTACCGGTCGGAGGGAATTGAAATAGCTAAAGTAAAGATTAAGGCCGATACGCAGGCAGCGGACGTCAGGAATTGTCTCAATCGGCGTTAGTCGACGCAATCTGTGGATATACTTTCCCGGGGAAACTACATGATAAAACGCATAGAAAAAGATGAAGTCAGCGAAGCTGCTATCGAGTTTGAACTCAAGCGGCTGGTACAGTTCTACTCGCAGCATATGACCGAGGCGCAGCTCTCCGCCAAGATGGATGTGTTGCGTGAAAAAGCCAGGCAGCAAGCCATTGGTGTCAGGCATCTTATCCATGAAGCCTGGCGCCGTAAGGTTCCTGTGCCTGATTCGGAAATTGACGAGAGCATCAAGGATTTGACGACGAAGATCGGCGGCAAGCAGGCTTTTCAAGACATGCTCAAGAAGCAGAATATTACCGAGGAACTTCTCCGCGAAAGCCTTCGCGACAGCAAGCGCGTCGAGAAGCTGATCCAGGAAATCACTGCAGACATAGAAGAGCCTGCGCCCGCCGAAATTAAGGAGTACTACGATGCGCATAAGCAGGACTACACAAAGCCGGATCGTCGCCGTGCCCAGCATATACTTGTCAAACCAAAGTCAGACAAGCCGGCGGACATAAAGAAGACGAGGGCCACCCTGGAGGGAATAAGGGCGCAACATGCTTCGGGCGCTAGTTTCAGTGAGCTTGCGGCTGCGTACTCAGAGTGCCCGAGCGGAAGGCATGCGGGCGGCAGCATCGGCTGGGTGAGCAGAGGTATGCTTGCGCCGGCCATGGATGGCGCCATATTCTCGACAGAAATCGGCGATGTCAGCGAGATAGTGGAATCAGCGCTTGGGCTTCATCTTGTCCTGCCGAATGATTCCGAAGAGGGCGGAACCGCCTCCCTTGAGGAATCGAGCGATATAATCCGCGACCTTCTACTGCACAACCGCCGCGGCAAGGTTATCGCTGAATACGTTGAAAAGCTGAAATTGAAAAAGTAGGAACGAATAGTTCGGAAGATGACATGGCTTCAGATGCTGCGGTTTGGTGCGGATTCAATATCCAACTTGCGAACATCGGGTGTCGGCGAATTGGATACCGAGATTACCACGGAATTGTCTTGCGTTTTGTCGCTCTGACGGCAATAGTGAAGTTTGACTGCGGGGTGGAGCAGCCCGGTAGCTCGTCAGGCTCATAACCTGAAGGTCGTTGGTTCAAATCCAACCCCCGCTACCACTTTTAGGGCCGGAACATTGCGTTCCGGCCCTTTGTTTTCAAGGGTCAAACACATACGACCCTTTCAAGCTCCCTGAATTGTATCCGCGTGCAACAAGCCTGTTTTTCGTGCCACAAAAGCACCCACAAACACCCACACGTCAATCTATCCAGCCTGAAGGGCAGCGGTTCTCTGCCGGAGGCAGATCCGCCTCTGGCGGAAAATCCAACCCCCGCTACCAATTTTCAAGGCCGACCGGCGAAAGCAGGTCGGCCTTCTTCTTAACGGGTGGTGTTGGTTTCTTCAAGATTATCGGTCTAAAACAGGAATACTGCTCCTGGTCAGGCTCATAAGCCCGAAGCTGCTGGATCGTTGGTTCTCTGCCGGAGGCAGATCCGCCTCTGGCGGAAAATCCAACCCCCGCTACCAATTTTCAAGGCCGACCGGCGAAAGCGGGTCGGCCTTCTTCTTAACGGGTGGTGTTGGTTTCTTCAAGATTATCGGTCTGAAAACGCCCGCAGAAGCCTTCCATAGAAACCTTCCAGCTTGCGAACACCGATGCTCTATGTTAGAAATCGCCCAAGTGAAGACGCAGAATATCCAACAAGACCGCCTGCTTCCAGAAGGGACCGCTTTGGCAGAATGAAGCGGACGAGGGATCAAATCTGCCCAACCATGTCAACGCCCTCTAAAACTACATACCCGCAGGAGACGGCTCCCAAAGCACTTGTTCTTAGGGAACAAGACATCGAGGATGCGTTCATCGCGAAGTTGTGCAGTCTCAAGTACTCCTATCGTGCCGACATCCTCGACCGCGCCGCTCTCGAGCGCAACTTTCGCCAGAAGTTCGAAGCCCTTAACCGCGTCAGGCTCACAGACGGCGAGTTCCAACGCCTTCTCGATGAACTCATCACCCCCGACGTCTTCACCGCCAGCCGAGTCCTTCGTGAGAAAAGCGACTTCACCCGCGACGATGACACCCCGCTTTCCTACACGCTCGTCAACATCCGCGACTGGTGCAAGAACGACTTCGAGGTCGTCCACCAACTCCGCATCAACACCGACTACAGCCACCACCGCTTCGACGTCATCCTCCTCATCAACGGCGTCCCCGTCGTACAGGTTGAACTCAAGACCCTCGCTGTCAGCCCGCGCCGCGCCATGGAGCAGGTCGTCGAGTACAAGAACGACCCCGGCAACGGCTACACCCGCACGCTCCTCTGCTTCATCCAACTCTTCATCGTCAGCAACCGCACCGAGACCTTCTATTTCGCCAACAACAACGCCCGGCACTTCGCCTTCAACGCCGCCGAGCAGTTCCTCCCCGTCTATCGCTTCGCCAATCTCGATAACACGCCCGTTCCCTACCTCGACGACTTCGCCGACCGCTTCCTCCAGAAGTGCACACTCGGCCGCATGATCAGCCGCTACATGGTCCTCATCCAGAGCGAGCAGAAACTGCTCATGATGCGGCCATACCAGATCTACGCCGTCCAGGCCATTGTCGACTGCATCGAACAGAACAACGGCAACGGCTACATCTGGCACACCACAGGCAGCGGCAAGACTCTTACCTCCTTCAAGGCCGCCACACTCCTCAAGGACCGTGAAGACATCGACAAATGCCTCTTCGTCGTGGACCGCAAGGACCTCGACCGGCAGACGCGCGAGGAGTTCAACCGCTTCCAGGAAGGCTGCGTCGAGGAAAATACCAACACCGCGACTCTCGTCTGCCGCATGCTCTCCGATGACAAGTCTGACAAGGTCATCGTCACCACCATCCAGAAGCTCGGCCTCGCCCTGGACGAAAACAGCAAGCGCAACCAGCAACGGGCCGCCCATGGCCGCGACACCTTCACCCAGCGCCTCGATCCGCTGCGCGACAAGCGCTTCATCTTCATCTTCGACGAGTGCCACCGCTCCCAGTTCGGCGACAACCACCAGGCCATCAAGGACTTCTTCCCCCGCGCCCAACTCTTCGGCTTCACCGGCACGCCCATCTTCGAGGAAAACGCCGCCCGCGTTAAGGTCGAAGACAACCAGGCCTCCTTCCGCACCACCGCCGACACCTTTCAGCGCGAGCTGCACAAATACACCATCACCCATGCCATCGAGGACAAGAACGTCCTCCGCTTCCACGTGGATTACTACCGCCCCGAAGGGGAGGAAGCGCTCAAGCCGGGCGAGTCCCTGAAAAAAGAGAAGATCGTCGCAGCCATCCTAGCCAAGCACGACGCCGCCACCCACGCCCGCCGCTTCAACGCTCTCCTCGCCACCGCCTCGATTGACGACGCCATCGAGTATCACGGCCTCTTCCAGACCATCCAGACCGAGCGGCAGGCCGCCGACCCAGTGTTCGTTCCGCTCAAGATCGCCTGCGTCTTCTCCCCGCCCGCCGACGGTAACGCCGACGTGCGGCAACTTCAGGAAGACCTGCCCACAGAGCAGGAAAACAATCAACACGATCCCGACCGCAAGAAGGCCGCTCTCAAGGCCATTATCGCCGACTATAACACCCGCTACGGCGGCAACCACACCATCGGCGAGTTCGACCTCTACTATCAGGACGTCCAGAAGCGCATCAAGGACCAGAAGTTTCCCAACGCCGACCTCCCCAAGAAGGGCGCCGAGAAGATCGATGTCACCATCGTAGTGGACATGCTCCTCACCGGCTTCGACTCGCAGTACCTCAACACCCTCTACGTCGACAAGAACCTGAAGCACCACGGCCTAATCCAGGCCTTCTCCCGCACCAATCGCGTCCTCAATGCCACCAAACCTCACGGCCAGATCCTCGAATTCCGCCAGCAGCAGGCTGCCGTGGACGCCGCCGTCATCCTCTTCTCCGGCGTCGACAACGCCATCCAGGCCAAAGAGATCTGGCTGGTGGAATCCGCTCCCAAGGTCGTAGAGAAACTCAAGGCCGCGCTCGGCAAACTCGCTGACTTCATGAAATCGCAGGACCTCGAACCCGTGCCCGAGTCCGTGCCCGCCCTGCGCGGCGACGACGCCCGCGCCGCCTTCATCGAGCGCTTCCGCGAGGTCCAGCGCCTCAAGACCCAGCTCGACCAATACACCGATCTGTCGCTCGAGGCCGAAGCCGCCATCGAGCAGCTTCTGCCCCGGGATCAACTCAACGCGTACCGCGGCGTGTACCTCGCGACCGCCCAGCGACTCCGTGCCGACCAGGACAAAACCGACGCCACACCCGTTCCTGCCGTGGATCAACTCGATTTCGAGTTCGTCCTCTTCGCCTCCGCCGACATTGACTACGACTACATCATGGCGCTTCTTGCCCGGTTCTCCAGCAAGACGCCCGACACGATGAAGATGAGCCGAGAACAGCTAATTGGCCTCATCCAGGCCGACGCCAAATTCATGGACGAGCGCGACATCATCACCGACTACGTCCGCACCCTCCAGGCCGGCCAGGGCCTCGACGAGACCGAAATCCGCGCCGGCTACCTGCGCTTCAAGACCGAACGCCAAGCCGCCGAACTCGCCGCCGTTGCGCAAAAGCACGGCCTCGCTCCCGACCGCCTCCAACCCTTTGTGGACGCCATCCTCCAGCGCATGGTTTTCGACGGTGAGCAGTTGACCGAACTCCTGGAACCCCTCGGCCTGGCGTGGAAAGACCGCCGCATCGCAGAACTCGCCCTCATGGCGGACCTCGTGCCCCTACTCAAGAAGCGCGCCGCCGGCCGCGACATCTCAGGACTCAGTGCTTATGAACAGTAAGAAGAAACAGCCCAAAGGCCCGCCCGAGGCATCCCTCATCCGCTCATCGGCGGCGGAATATCTGACCTTTGTGGCCGCCAGCGGCAAGGGGACCGTTAAGGCCGTTTACGCCGATGAAAATGTCTGGCTCACCCAGAAGATGATGGGGCTGCTCTACGATGTGGAAACCCACACCATCAACTATCACCTCAAGAAGGTCTTCGCAGACCACGAGCTGCTGGCGGATTCAGTTATTCGAAATTTTCGAATAACTGCCGATGACGGCAAAACCTACGACACCCAGCACTACAACCTCGCCGCCATCATCGCCGTCGGCTACAAGGTGAACTCGGAACGCGCCGTGCAGTTCCGCAAATGGGCCTCCGGCATCATTGAGTCTTTCACCATCAAGGGCTTTGCGATGGATGACGAGCGGCTGAAACACGACGGCTCCATTCTCGCCAAGAAGTATTTTGAAGAGCAGTTGCAGCGCATCCGGGAAATCCGCCTCAGCGAGCGCAAGTTCTACCAGAAAATCACCGACATCTACGCCACCTCCCTCGACTACGACGTTACCGCCGCCGCCACCCAGCGCTTCTTCGCCACTGTGCAAAACAAGCTCCACTGGGCCATCCACGGCCAGACAGCGGCGGAAGTTATCCTTCACCGGGCCGATGCCGATAAAGACCGCATGGGTCTCACCACCTGGAAGGACGCGCCGAAAGGAAAGATCCAGAAGTTCGATGTCATCGTGGCGAAAAATTACCTGACGGAAAAAGAAATGGCTCAACTCCAACGCCTCGTCTCCGCCTACCTCGATGTGGCGGAGGACATGGCCCTCCGGCAGATCCCGATGACCATGCAGGACTGGGAAACCCGCCTCAACCGTTTCATCGCTGCCACCGACCGTGAAATCCTGAAGGATGCCGGCAAAGTCACCGCCGAAATAGCCCAAGCCCACGCCGAAAGCGAGTTCGAGAAATACCGCATCGTACAGGACCGCCTCTTCGTGAGTGACTTCGATGCAGAGGTGAACAAACTCGCCCCCAGCAATGACACCACCACCCCCGATACCAACGTGAAGCGCCTGAAATGATGAAACCCGCCATCAATAAACCCACCCTCACGCCAAAACTGCGCTTCTCGGAGTTTCGAGATGGGGAGGGGTGGGAGCCTGTTTCGTTGGGCGATGCCTCCGTACCCGTGGTTGAGCGTGTTGGAGACCGTAAACTCACGCCAGTCAGCATATCGGCGGGGATCGGGTTTGTCCCTCAGGCTGAAAAGTTTGGCCGGGACATCTCAGGAAACCAGTACCACCTTTATACAGTAGCTCGTGACGGAGACTTCGTTTACAACAAAGGCAACTCTCTGAAGTTTCCGCAGGGCTGCGTGTATCAACTTCAAGGATGGGGTGAGGTGGCGGCCCCAAACGTGTTTATCTGTTTCCGACTCAAAGACGGTTACTCGGATGGCTTTTTTAAGAACTGCTTTGAGCAAAACGTCCATGGGATGCAACTCAAGAGGCATATCACTAGCGGCGCTCGCAGCAACGGTTTGTTGAACATCAGCAAGGAGCACTTCTTTGGAGTTGTGATTCCGACGCCCAAACCCGCCGAGCAACACAAGATCGCCGACTGCCTCTCCTCCCTCGACGACCTGATCGCCGCCGAACGCCAGAAACTCGACGCGCTCAAGGCCCACAAGCAGGGACTCATGCAGTACCTCTTCCCCCGCGAAGGCGAAACCCGCCCCCGCCTCCGCTTCCCGGAGTTCCGGGATGGAGGGGAGTGGGTGATGAGGCAAGCAGGATCGTTATTCGCGAACCGAATTGCAAAGGGTGAACAAGGTCTACCCATCTACTCGGTCACCATGCACGACGGAATGGTCAAACGCGACTCGTTCGATCGAAACTTCTACGACATCGAGGATGCTGCGGGCAACAAGAAGGTCTGCAGGCATGACATCGCTTACAACATGATGCGAATGTGGCAAGGAGCGCTGGGCGTTGCGCCCGAAGATTGCTTGGTAAGTCCTGCCTATATTGTGCTTGCGCCGTTGAAAGGCGCTGTACCGGAGTTCTTCCAGTACATGTTCAAGTTGCCTGCAACACTACTCCTACTGACGTCGCACTCACGGGGCCTGACTAAAGATCGCCTGCGCCTTTATTATGACGATTTTGCCCACATCCCATTCCGGTGCCCGGATTGCCCCGAACAACACAAGATCGCCTCTTGCCTCTCCTCCCTCGACGACCAGATAGCCGCCCAAAGCGCCAAACTCGAAGCACTGAAGACTCACAAGAAAGGACTCATGCAGCAACTCTTTCCGTCCCCAGCAGAGGTTGAACCATGAGCGCAACTGCTATTCAGGAGGCCGATCTATGAACAAGGAACTCATCGTCCAGATGCAAAACCAGTTCGATGCGCTGGCCCGAACTCACGCCGATGCGGCCGAGGTGGAGTTCTGGTTCGCCCGCGACTTGCAGGAACCCCTCGGCTATGCCCGTTGGGAGAACTTCCTCACCGCCATTCAAAGGGCGATAGAATCCTGCCGGACAACGGGTTTCGACGCCGACAACCATTTTCGTGGCGTCACGAAAATGGTCGAAGTCGGCAGCGGCGCGAAGCGTCCGATCGAGGATTTCATGCTCACGCGTTATGCCTGCTACCTCATCGCGCAGAACGGCGACCCGCGCAAAGAGCCCATCGCCTTTGCCCAGAGTTACTTTGCTGTTCAGACCCGCAAACAGGAGCTAATCGAGGATCGCCTGCAATTGATGCGTCGTCTGGAAGCCCGTGAGAAGTTGCGGGCTTCCGAAAAGGCGCTTTCGGACAGCATTTTCGAGCGCGGAGTTGATGATGATGGCTTTGGTCGTATCCGCTCCAAGGGCGACGCTGCCCTCTTCGGTGGCCACGCCACCCAGGCAATGAAGGACAAACTGGGCATCACCCAATACCGACCCTTGGCGGACTTTCTGCCCACCCTAACCATCGCCGCCAAGAACCTGGCGACGGAGATGACCAATCACAACGTGCAGCGGGCCGATCTGCGCGGCGAGCCCGCCATCACGCGGGAGCATGTGCAGAACAGCACCAGCGTCCGCGACATGCTCGGCCAGCGTGGCATCCGCCCGGAGACTCTGCCCCCGGAGGAGGACATCCGAAAACTCGAACGCCGCGTAAGAACAGACGAAAAGAAACTGGAAAAGCAGGCGGGGCGCCTGCCGAAAACAACACCGGAAGCGTGAAAGGCAAGACCACGTCGTCATCATGACCGACCAAAACCAAAAGCAACTGGGCAAGACTCTCTGGAACATCGCCGACCAACTGCGCGGAGCGATGAACGCGGACGATTTCCGCGACTACATGCTGGCCTTCCTCTTCCTGCGCTACCTTTCCGACAACTACGAAGCCGCAACGAAGAAGGAACTGGGACGGGACTATCCAGCCATCCCCGCCGGCGATCCCCGCGTGCCGCTGACGATCTGGTATGCGAACAACCCCGCCGACGTGGTGGACTTCGAGAAGCAGATGCGGCGCAAGGTCCACTATGTCATCAAACCGGATCACCTCTGGGCCAACATCGCCAACCTCGCGCGCAACCAGAGCGCCGACCTCCTCGACACCCTTCGGGACGGCTTCAAATACATCGAAAACGAATCCTTTGAGAGCACCTTCCAGGGCCTCTTTTCTGAAATCAACCTCGGTTCCGAAAAACTCGGCCGCACCCACTCCGACAAGAACAACAAACTCTGCGACATCATCAAGGAGATTGCCAAGGGACTCGCCGACTTCTCCACCGACATCGACGCCCTCGGTGACGCCTACGAATACCTGATCGGACAATTCGCCGCCGGCTCGGGCAAGAAGGCCGGCGAGTTCTACACCCCGCAACAGATTTCCACCATCCTCTCCCGAATCGTCACCCTCGACAGCCAGGAACCCAAGACAGGCAAGGTCCCGCGCCTCGGTCGCGTCTTGGACTTCGCCTGCGGATCTGGCTCGCTGCTCCTCAACGTTCGCAAGCAAATGGGTACGCACGGCATCGGCAAGATCTTCGGCCAGGAGAAGAACATCACCACCTATAACCTCGCGCGCATGAACATGCTGTTGCACGGGGTGAAGGACACAGAGTTCGAGATCTACCATGGCGACACCCTGACCAACGACTGGGACTTCCTGCGAGAGACCAATCCCGCCAAAATGCCCAAGTTCGACGCCGTTGTTGCTAATCCACCGTTCAGCTACCGCTGGGAGCCCAAGGAGGACATGGGCGACGACGTGCGTTTCAAGAATTACGGCCTGGCCCCGAAATCCGCCGCCGACTTCGCCTTCCTCCTGCACGGCTTCCATTACCTGAAGGATCAGGGCGTCATGGCCATCATCCTGCCGCATGGCGTGCTATTCCGCGGCGGTGCCGAAGAGAGGATTCGGACCAAACTCCTCAAGGACGGCCACATTGACACCGTCATCGGCCTGCCCGCCAACCTCTTCTACTCAACTGGCATTCCTGTCTGCATCCTCGTCCTTAAGAAGTGCAAAAAGCCGGATGACGTCCTCTTCATCAACGCCAGCGAACACTTCGTGAAAGGAAAACGCCAGAACGTCCTCTCCGAAGAGCACATCGAGAAGATCGTCGAGACCTACCAGCACCGCCGCGATGAACCCCGCTACTCCAAGCGCGTCTCGATGGAGCGCATCGCCGAGGAAGGCTACAACCTCAACATCTCGCGCTACATCAGCACCGCCATAGCTGAGACCGAGATTGACCTGGATGCGACTCATACCGAGTTGGTAAAAATCGAGAAAGCCATCCAAAAGGCAACGACTAAACACAATGAATTCCTGAAAGAGCTCGGGTTATCCCAATTACCGGTCTGAAACAGGAGTACTACTCAGGGTCAGGCTTATAAGCCCGAAGTTGCTGGATCGTTGGTTCTCTGCCGGAGGCAGATCCGCCTCTGGCAGCCATCTCGGTCAGTGGAGTTGCTTCAATGATGAACAATGAAGTCGAGCGCAATATGGGGGAACAGCCCATAGCAAAGCTTATGTTGGATAATGGATTGAAAGCCCACAACCTGGTTGCTGTTTCAACGGAGCAAATTACTCACAAGATGGTGTCACGGGCGTGTAAGGGCAGAAGGTTGACGCCAAATGTCCAATCCAAGATTCTAAATGCTCTGGCCAAATCCACAGGCAAACAATACTCAATGAAGGAACTCTTTACCTACTAACCTGACCCGGATCAAACAGGCCAGGCAGAGAGTCTCCGATTACAGCGCTTGAGTAAATCAGCGCCCGCAATGATCATACTGGCAGGTTCTGTGGTTTGTGCTATGATCGCGCTGTTATGAACCGTGTCAAAGTAGCACATGTGATGAGGCGCTTCGTCCAGGCAAAATGGGGAGGCACTGAAAGTGTCGTCTTCAATTTGGCACGGGAATACATCAAAGCGCATATCGATAGCCCCATTTTCTGCACGGATATGTTTTCCAACCCCGGATCGGAATCGGTGGAGGGGGTACTCGTTCGTCGCTTTGGCTATGTGTTCCCGTGGTTGTTTCTCGGTGAGGAGGCAAAGGCGAAGCTGCGGCTGAAAGGCGGAAGCCCGCTCTCCTTCGGCCTCTTGCAGGCACTTTGGCGTGAGCCTGATCTGTCCCTGATCCACACTCACGCCCAACACCGCCTGGGCGGAATCGCGCGCAGCGTGGCGCGATTGCGTGGAATCCCATACGTCGTCAGCATTCACGGCGGTTTCCTGACGTTGCCCGATGAACAGGCGCAGAAAATGCAGGATCCGTTTCGCGGCAAACCGGAATGGGGAAAGGCGTTCGGTTGGCTGCTCGGCGCACGGCGGGTATTGGAGGATGCCGACGGCATTATCTGCGTCGGACGCGATGAACATGCGGAGATGACCCGCCGCTACGGCAACAAGGCGCACTACGTCCCAAACGGTGTACGAACCGACCTCTTCCGTACTGCTGATGCGGCGGCCTTCAGAAAGCACGCCGGCCTGAAACATGGTGAGAAACTGGCGCTTTGCGTGTCGCGCATTGACTACCAGAAGAATCAATTACTGCTCGTCCGCGCATTTTCTCGGTTTGCCGCCACGCGTCCCCAGTGGAAACTGGCGCTCATCGGGGCGGTGACGGTCGAAAGCTACCGCGATCAGATACTGGAGGAGGTACGGCGGGCCGGAATGGTCTCCCGCGTCATTCTCATTCCAGGATTCGCGCCAAGCGATCCACTTTTGCCTTCAGCTTACAAGGCGGCCGATGTCTTTGTTCTGCCAACCGTGCACGAGCCTTTTGGTATCGTTATCCTTGAGGCATGGGCTGCCGGCGCGCCAGTGGTCGCCACACGCATTGGAGGTATTCCAGGCTTTACCCATGATGGTGACGATATCCTGCTGTTCCAGAAGAATGATGAGAACGGGCTGCTTGGCCATCTTGAGAGGCTGGCTGATGATCCAACACTTCGGGAACGTCTTGTGGCAAGGGCCTCACAGGAGGTGACGCAGTACGATTGGGCCTCTGTCGCCAAACATACGCTCTCAATCTACGAGGCTGCCACGGAACGACACAGCGGGAGGGGACGGGGATGAATATCGCCTTCTCAGCCTGCGTCCTTCAAGGTGGCCGTACCGGTGTGGCGTCATATGTGGTCAACCTTCTGCATACGCTTCAGGAAGTTGACCACGTGAATACCTACGATATCCTGATCCCGAAGGCGGATCAGGCTCTTATTCATGATGGTCCGGCCAATTTTCGTAAGACGATTATCCCGGATGTGCTTTCCAGCCCGGTGGCCAATATCCTCTGGCATAACCTGGTGCTGCCGGGACGAGCCCGACGTGAACACTACGATCTTGTACACGTTCCGAGCTATCGGCGGCTGCCGGTATTGAAGGGAACAAAGATAGTCGCCACGGTCCATGATTTGGCCACACTGCACATGGACAACAAGTACGATGCGGCGCGCATGTTTTTCAACCGGCGCATCGTACCACTGCAAATCCGGCGCTCGGACAGGATCATTACAGTCAGCCACTTCACGGCGAGTGATCTCGTAAATCTTGTAGGCTATCCAGCAGACAGAATCACGGTCATTTACCCTGGTATTCATCGGCAGGCCTATCGTCCTATCCCGCCAGAAGAATGCCGGGCGCGTCTCGGATCCAAGTACGGTTTGGAAGCGCCGTTTATCGTCTTTGTCTCACGCGTCGAGCATCCGGCCAAGAACCACCTTAGGCTGATCCAGGCTTTCGAACGGGTAAAGGAGCGAAAACCGTCTGACCTGAAACTGGTTCTCGCCGGAGCCGATTGGAATGGAGCCGAGACAGTGAAATCCTACGCCGCGCAAAGCCCCGTGGCGCGCGACGTGGTATTCACTGGCTTTGTACCCATCGAGGATATCCCGTATTTCTATTCAGGGTGCGAGTTTATGGCATATCCGTCCCTGTTCGAAGGCTTTGGTTTTCCGATCATCGAGGCGATGGCTTGCGGCGCACCGGTCGTATGCTCGAACACGTCGTCGATGAAGGAAATAGCGGGCGACCTGGCGCCGACGTTCAATCCGATGAACATTGACGAGATAGCCGGGGCGCTGGAGACGGCTCTTGATCATGGAAAGAGCCCGGAATATATCTCGCGCGGCATGGCGTATGCCGCGACATTTGACTGGAATGTGACTGCCAGAAAGGTTCTGGAGGTCTATCGCAGGACGGGAGAATGAGCGTGAACAAACCCATGACTGTAGCCGTAGTAATGCGTTCTAAGAACGAGATGCCGTACGCCGTTGCAGCACTGGAACGGTTGTTCATGCAGACCTGGAAGGAGTTTACCCTGTACAATGTGGACTCCGGTTCCACGGATGGTACGCTGGAGACGGTGCGCCGCTTCAATTCAGACCGTATTACCGAAATCCCATCCAAAGCGTATGTACCTGGAAAAGTCCTGAACGATATGGTTTCGCGCTCCAACGCCGATGTGATCGTTCTACTCAATGCTGATGCCATTCCCGTAAATGACTTCTGGCTTGAGCGTCTGATCCGTCCAATCCTGGACGGATCGGCGGATGCCACAATGAGCAAGCAATACGCACGCCCTGATGCGCGTTTCATTGTAGGCTATGACTACAGGCGTGCCTATGATCCCAGGAATATCAAGCAGGAGAACGAGGATTTCTTTTCTGCGGTGGCCTGCGCATTCCGGCGGTCCTTGTGGGAACGTACCAAGTTTCCCGAGTCTGGCTATGCGGAAGACCTGGCTTGGGCGAAGGAATGCCGGGAGCAGGGGGCGCGATTCAAGCTCGTGCTGGACTCCGAGGTGGAACATTCCCATAACTACACACTCAAGGACCTGTATAGGAAGAAATTCCGTCATGGACAAACATATAACCGGATCTATCGCCAGCAACCGCAGTGCGGTTCTCAGGTGAAGGCTTGTCTCAGGGAACTGATCCGTGACTTCCTGTATGCCTGCTGGCAACTCAAGCTCGCCACGATTCCATACAACATTGCGTACCGAGTTCTGATTCATACCGCTATCTACAAGGGGCTTCGGGAAGCCAGTGTGCAATCCAGGTTGTCACCGGGATAGCCTCCCGGGAAAGGAATCCTTTCAATGGGTGTGTATTCGATTAAAGGCTCAGATGTATTCGATGCCCGTCTGAATAAGGACTTCGGCATAATTTCGCGCGCCCTCTCGGAATTGCCTGATGGTAACGCGTTTCGAGCGCTTGTTCTCATTGGCGGCTATGGCCGTGGCGAAGGCACGCCCTATATCGTGGATGGCCGGGAATTGCCATTCAATGACTACGACTTTGTGGTCGTCTCCGGGCCGATGACTCGCGGACGCCGGGCAAGCGTTCAGTCCAGCCTTCGGCTGCTTGAACAGCGATTGACAAAGGATGTGGGCCTGCCGGTTGACCTGTGCCTGTATCCGGACGATGTTCTGCGCCACGCCGAGTTTTCGATGCTCAACTACGAGATGAAGTATGGACACAAGGTCGTATGGGGTGATGACCGGATTCTAGATCGCATGCCGGAATATGCACGGGACAGGATTCCGATGTCCGAAGGCACACGACTGCTCCTGAATCGTGGCAAACTGTTGCTGGATGTGCGCCGCGCATTGCGCGACGGCCGCACGTTGTCCGCCGACGAACGGTTGCGGTTCGTGAAGTTCGTGTTCAAAGCCCTGCTGGCGTTCGGAGATTGCACCTTGCTGCTTCACGGCGACTATGACATCAGCTATGCGGTCAAGAAGGACAGGATAGGGCGCTATGCGGCATCGAATATGCCCGATCCAGGGTTCATGATAGAGAGCTATAGGCGGGCAATCGCGCTGAAGGAATGGGGTGACTACTCATTTCTGAAGGATTATGACTGGGTGGATGAATACGAAGGGGTTCGACGCTACTACATCCTGTATTTCCAGTGGTATGAGAGCAGCAGGCTGTGCGGCGAGGTCGGGACGAGCGCGGCATACGCGCGCGCGCTGGCTCATGGGCCACGGGAATGCCACGGATTGAAAGCACTCGTTCTTAACGCACAAACCTTTGGCGCCAGAGCCTGCCAATGGGGAGCGGCGATGTTGCGGACTCATCCCCGGGCCCGGCTCTATCTCGCACTGCCCATACTGCTTGGCGACGAAACGGCCGACCCGGCCCTGTTGAGCCAGATCCTCGGTACTCCCACTCCTGATGTGGACGCCGCGGAGCGACGTTTCTATGAACTGCAGAGGAGGTTCTCATGAAAAAGCCCCATGTGTCGCTCTTCATTTTCATTGATGCCTTCGGGTGGGAGGTCTACCAGAGGAACCGGTTCTTCCTCGACGGCATGGTTCGGGACTCCAAGCGGCTAGAGACCATCCTCGGCTACTCATCCGCCTGCGATCCTTCCATTATCTCCGGTCTGCTGCCATCCGAGCATGGCATGTGGTCTTCGTTCTACTACTCGCCGACTACTTGTCCTTACCGGTGGCTGCGACACCTCAGCTGGTTGCCCGACTCGATCTTCAGCCGGGGCCGCGTGCGCTACTGGATGAGCAAATGGATCAAGAAACTTCATGGTTTCACGGGTTACTTTATGATCTACAGTGTTCCCTTCAAGATCCTGCCGTTCTTCGACTACTCGGAGAAAAGGAGTATCTGGCACGAGGGTTTGGTGCATGGAACGACGATCTTCAACCAACTGGACAAAAAAGGTGTTCCATACTATGTGCACCAAAGCGGCACCTCCGATGAAGCTCGATTCAGAGCGTTACGCGGCGAACTTGAGCGCGGCGCGATTGATTTCGCGTATGTCTCGCTTGGGCGGCTTGATGCCCTCATGCACAAAGTTGGAAACACGGGACCAGAGGTGACCGAGCTTCTTCGCTGGTACGACCGGCAGGTGCGGGAGACGATTGCCGCCGCCGGAGCGGCATACGAGGATGTGTCGTGGTACGTCTTTACGGACCATGGCATGCATAATACCACCGCAGGATACGATCTTATCGCGGATGTGCAGAAACTGGGCCTTGTCTATGGCAAGGACTACGTCGCTTTCTATGATGCCACAATGGGACGTTTCTGGACGCTGAACGACAAGGCACGCATCGCCCTCAGCCGCTCACTGTCTGTTCATACACAAGGCCGGCTGTTGAACGAGGGAGAACTTCGCGCACTCGGTGTGTATTTTGAGAATGGCATGTACGGCGATCTGATATTCCTGATGAATTCCGGCGTTCAGATTGTACCAAGTTATATGGGCGGCACCCGCATGCGCGGCATCCACGGCTTCCATCCGCAAGATGCGGATTCCTACGCGACTATGCTGAGCAACCGGAGCCTGCCGGACTCGATCAAGCGGATCCATGATATACATCAGCTCATGCTAAGGGAGATCCCTGCATTGTCGAAAGGTTCTTGATTAAGCAATCGACGCAAGGCAGTATTATTGCATGGAGGGAGGGCCCATGACGTCACCCGTGGACAATCTGGAGTATCCTGGAATGACTGTGGAACAAGAGAATGACTTTCTTGGCCTGCTGGACTGCCTCCTTGACCCTCTGTTCATGGTCTCGGCTGAGGATGGCGTCATCATTTACTGCAATACAGCCGCGCTGCAATGGCAGGGCTGTAATCGCAGCGATCTCATCGGGCAACCGTTTGTCATGCTTCTTGCCGAGTCGGAGACTTTAAGCCGTGAAGACTTGATCGCGCAGATTCGCATACGCGGCCATGTGTTCGCGGAGCAGACTTTTTTGCTTCGCAATGGCCTGACTGTACGGGCCGATCTTTCCGCATCTGTGCATCGTTGGGCCGGTCAGGACCGGATCGCCGTTCATCTGCGTGATGCCGAACAGCGTATTGCAGCGCAGAGAATGGAGTTACAGCTCAGGGAGGCCGAGGCACGGCAGAGAACCGTTGCGGAATTGAATCACGAGATCAACAATCCGTTGCAGGCATTACTCATGCGCCCTGGCACCGATTCCGATGAAACCGCCAAGGGACACATCGAGCGAATCGCCACCATACTGAGAACCTTGCAGAACACACGGGTGGGCGGTGATCCTGTGAAGAGGGCCGCGGATGCAGGGCATTCGGAGCAACCCTTGAAATGCGCCGATGCCGGGAGAATCCTTGTCGCTGATGACTTCGACACGATTCGCGAGATGCTAGGCTTGATGCTCCGCCGGAAGCTTCCTGGCGTACAGGTGGATCTGGCCGCGGATGGGGAACAGGCTGTTGCCCTCTTTAAGAAGTGGCATCCGGCCGTGATTGTACTTGATTTCATGATGCCGAAGAAGACCGGCGAAGTAGTCTTCGCTGAGATCAAAGCCTTCTGTGGAGAGCAAAACTGGGAGCAACCGCGCATCGTGTTCTGTACCGGCTATGCGCTGCCAACTGCACTGGAGGCTGAAGTGGAGGCGGTAGGCAGTCATCACCTCTGCCTCTTTAAGCCCGTCGAGCCGGCAAAGTTGGTAAACACGATCATTTCACTTGTGGCCCTGTCGAAGGAAGAGGTAGGTAACTGATTGCCTCAAGCGTGGTTGGTTTCGCTTCATTTCCGCACGGGACCCTCACCCTGGCCCTCTCCCGGCGTACCAGGAGAGGGTAGAAGAGGGACGCGCGATGCGCTCACCAAATGGTGTGCCACTACAATCAGGAAGAAAGTAGTTCCCTCTCCCGGAGGGAGAGGGTTAGGG